>Ga0209542_10000998_pt1 | contig 67753 bp, 85 predicted proteins | sample RifCSPhighO2_01_FD_184028 | JGI IMG/M metagenome (GOLD analysis project Ga0209542, IMG submission 184028) | Soil microbial communities from Rifle, Colorado - Rifle CSP2_plank highO2_0.1 (SPAdes) (version 2) | ecosystem: Environmental > Terrestrial > Deep subsurface > Rock core/Sediment ...
AGATTGGCTGCAAAACGAAAACATTAAATACGGGGTAGATTCAGCATAAAATAAAACTGATTAAGGGGGTGTAAAAATGGCAAAAAGAGTAGTAGCAGACTGCAGGAGATTTCCAAGCAAAAAGAAATGCACTTTGACAATTGCCGGAACAGAAAAAGAGGTTTTAAAAGTTGCTGTCTGGCACGCAGTTCACGACCATGGGCATAAAAGCAGTCCTGCGTTGAGAAAACAGATAAAATCTATGCTCAAGAAAGCTCGATAATAAATAAACATTTAAAAACAACAAAAATTTACATTTTCTTAATGAAAGAACTATTATTCGGCACAGCAGGCATTCCATTAAGCTCGAATCCCCGCACAACAGTTGATGGAGTAAAGCATGTCAGGAAGCTCGGCTTGGGCGCAATGGAGCTTGAGTTTGTAAGAAGTGTCAATATAACTAAAGACAGGGCGCCTGAAGTCAAGAAGGCTGCTGAAGAAAGCAATGTGGTTTTGACGTGCCATGCGCCTTATTTCATAAATTTGAATTCCCTTGAAAAGGCGAAGATAAAGGCAAGCATTGTACGTATATTAAACTCTGCAAGGATTGCAAACTTATGCGGCGGCTATTCTGTTTGCTTTCACTCCGGCTTCTATATGGGAATGGATGCAAAAAAAGTTTATGATACAATAAAGAATAATTTGAAAGAAATTGTTTCAACCTTGAAAAAAGAAAACAATAATATCTGGGTAAGGCCTGAAACAACAGGCAAGGAAACCCAGTTCGGCAATGTTGATGAAATCCTGCAATTAAGCCAGGAGCTTGATAATGTAATGCCTTGTGTGGACTTTGCGCATTTTCACGCAAGAACCAATGGAAAATATAATACGTATAAAGAATTTGCAAGCATTCTGGAAGCAATTGAGAAAAAGCTCGGCAGGAAAGGCTTGGAAAATATGCACATGCATATCACAGGAATTGCCTACGGCCCAAAAGGAGAGAAAAATCATTTGATTTTGAAAGAATCCGATTTAAAGTATGAGGAATTGCTCAAGGCTCTGAAAGATTTCAAAGTCAAGGGGGTTGCAATCTCAGAAAGCCCAAATATAGAAGGGGATGCTTTGCTAATGCAGAAAGTTTATGAAAAATTATAAAATTTCACCCAAACGTAAACGTGTAAATCCTGAATCCCTTGCCGGCAACCTGCAGCTCAATTACATGCTCCCCGTAGCCTTCGGCAAATACAATATTGTAAAGCCTGAATTCGCCCATTTTTACAATGCTTTTTCCGCCTTCAATTTCAGCATCGCTTCCCTTGTTTCCATCATTTAAAAAATTAGTATCAAGGAAAACAAAGGCATCAGAGCCGTTTTCAGAGCCCGCCACAATATTGGCGGATTTGGCTTCAAAAGCAAGGAGAATGCCTCCCTCGTCGCTTAAAAGCTCCATGTTGTCGGCATTGTATTTCCATTTCCCATCAAGATAGACATAATTTTTATGAGATATTGGCGGATATTTGAAATCGGCAACAGATTCAGGGCTCAAGCCGTCATAGCCAAGATTGCCCCTGTCAAACTGGTATCCAAAATATATCTCAGGAGTCTTTACGCCCGAGAAATTCACATCCATGGCTTCTTTTGGCTTGCTTGGCTCTGCCTTAATACCGTCTTTTTTATTCAATCTTTCCATCCTCTCCTTTAAAAGCTCCTGTATTATCATTTCTGTTTCCTCATAAGCCCCTTCTCCTATGTGGTCATATCTTACATAACCATCAATGTCAATCAAAAACTTGTGAGGCCAGTACCTGTTTTGATAGAGATTCCATGTGACATAATTGTTGTCTTGGGCAACAGGGTACTTTAATTGATAATCATTCACTGCTTTTACAACATTTTCATATTTCTTCTCAAACTCGAACTCGGGAGTGTGAACTCCAACAATTACAAGCCCCTTGTCCCTGTACTTTTTATCCCAGTCCTTCAGGTAAGGCAAAGTCCTGATGCAGTTGATGCATGTGTAAGTCCAGAAGTCAACCAAAACAACTTTTCCCCTTAACTGCTCAATCTTCAGGGGCTCTGAGTTAATCCACCTCCCTATGCCTGCGAAATCAGGCGCCCTAGGGTATGTTGAATTTTTTCCAGTTGCTGGTTTTTTAATTTCATTTATGTTCGGCTTTTGCGATTCTATGTAAAGAATGGCTGCTACTACAAAAATCACAACTACAATAGTTAAAAATGGCTTCTTGATAAAATCGTTTTTTTTCATGATAAAAGTGAATATGCAAAAAACCAGTTTGCAACGACATTCAATTTATTTGTAAAGACAAGTATGCCTAAAATCAACAACAAAACGCCAACGATTATGTTGAAGTATTTGAGCACAGTTGCAGACTTATTGATTAATTTTACTGCCTGTGTTGTAAACAAGCCGACTAACAGAAATGGAACTCCCAGCCCAAGGGCGTAAGACATCAATAAAACAAACCCCAAGCCTGGCTTTGCTATAACCAATGCAAAAACGCTACCAAGAATCGCGCTCACGCAGGGAGTCCATCCGACTGCAAATGCCGCGCCAAATACAAAAGATGTGGCATAAGTAACGCTGAATTTTTTCTTTACGGCAAGCTTATGCTCCCTCTCAAGGAAGCTTATTTTTATCAAGCCCAGTATGTACAATGCAAACAAAATTATTATAATTCCCCCAATCCTCGAAAGCCATGTCTGGATATTATATGAAACTCTTTCCAGGATAGTGTTTAACAACACTCCAAGCAGTGCAAAAACAACTGAAAATCCAAGCACAAAGGCAACGCTGTTAAGGAACACTTTCAATCTCGCATTTTGCTGCCCTGCTGATGTACCTGACAAATAAGCAAGAAAGCCCGGAATCAATGGCAGAACGCAGGGGCTTGCAAAAGACACTATGCCGGCAATGAAAGCAACTATAATTGTTGGTTCTACCATTTTTATTTTGATTTATTTTTAATGAATTTTATATTAATTTATTTTTATTTTCTCATCTTTTTTGTGTTGATGCTACAAAATCTTTTGCCTCTTGAACAAGTTTGAACCAATTACTTTTATATTTATGCCCTATTGAAACCCACTCTTTCATAAGACGACTCTTGTCAAAGAGATGATAAAAGTGTTTTCCTTGCTTTGAGGCAATGAGAATATTTACTCGCTCTTTGGGAAGCTTTATGATAAGTTCGCCTTTAACCGACATGGCAAACATCTTTCTGCCAATTTTTATACCTGAATCACCAAACATTTTCGCTTGAGTAACCCCTCGTTCCTTAAGCATTTTTTGCACGATAGATGTAAAAGTGGTATCAATACTTGATAGCTCTGGTTTTGTTAGTGTTTCCATTTTTAATTATAGAAAAATATAATCAAATCTTTTTTAATTCTTCCAAATACCTTTGCCTGTCCCATGAATCTGGCGCTTTTAGCACCCTCTCGCCATTCTTCAATATGACTTTTGTGTGCTGGTAACTAACTCCAAATTCCTTTGCGATCGCCTCTTCATCTGCATCCGTATCCGAGTCTCTGAAATTAACCCTAAACCCAATCAAATCTGAGTCATTTATTTCATCGAATGCCGCAAAAGTCTCAGGCTGCTCTGCCCTGCATGTTGGGCACCAGCTTGCATAAAAGTATAGCAGTATTTTCTTGTTTTCCTTCAAAGCCTTGTCGTAGTCTGCTTTTTTGAACTCGAGATATTTTGTTGTCGAGCCTGCAAGCACTTTGCCTAAATAGGAAGCCTCCATCATCCCCCCATCATTGTCTTCCATCATTTCCCCTGCCTTCATGAAAGAGCCGTCCATCCAGATTGATTCACCTTCATTAAGCATAAATAATGTTCCGTCTTTTCTTATAACCTTGCCGTCTGTCATAACTCTTGTTCCGTCATTAAGAACTGCATTTTTTTCCATTGGCGACATTGTTTTTGCTTTTTCATCTACCATGAGCATTTTGCCGTCCTTCATCTCAAAGCCGATTTCAGCCATTTCGCCTGCTTCATTATCCATCATAGAATTTTTTTCAGCAGAATCTGTTGATGTTGTTTTGGCGCATCCAAGCGCTATAACACTCAAAATCAGCAATATGGCAAGAAAATTATTTGCTTTCATTTTATCACCTCATTCCCATGTTATTTTAAGCAAAATCATGAATCCGATTGCCTGAAGCAATGTAAGGATGAATACATGAACTTCCACTTCAGGAGCATAATACTCCATCATAGTTATGTAATAATAAAGCGACACAAGATTCTGCGCCAAGAATAAAAGCGCAAATAAAAACAGCCCAATGGTAAACTTTGACTTTGCCTGCTTTAGATTCTTGTAGTAGACATACAACAAGCCGAGCAGGAAGATTGTTGATATTCCGGTAAGAACAGTGGTTGCATTCATTATAAATGATTCCATGTAAAAAAAGAGGCATACCTTATTTATTTACTTTTTCCCAAATTGTCCCCAAATCTCATCAAAAAGCTTGATGTTTGCCTGCATGAACTCAGATAGGAAATAGACAGCGCCATAGTTGCCCTTGTTTATTGGGGATATTATGTTGTTCTTCTCAAGAACTTCAAGATGGTGCCTTATGGTTTTGTAATCCAGCTTTAGAATTTCAGCAATCTTGTTTGCATTGGAAGGGGTTTTTCTCAGCAAATCAATTATTTTGCCTCTTGTCTCGCCTCCTTTTGTGCCTGCTATAAGATACCAAAGCAGATTCTTCATCTAGAGATGAGTTTTTTGATGGTTTTTAAGGTTTTTGTATAGAATGAACATCAACTTTTATCCTAGAACTCTCAATCCTCTTGTACAGATAGAATATAATTCCCAAATAAGCCATATAAGCCATCACTTCCAGCAGGCTCGGGTTTCCGTTGTAGCCAAACAAGCCTTTCAAGAAGCTTCCAACAATTCCTTTCTCATTTAGAATGTGGTTAATATCAAACAATGGCGCTATTATTCCGCTTACTAATCCTGCTTCTTCAAACTCGTGAATGCCATGTGCAACCAATCCTGCTGCAAACAAGACAAGCAGAATGCTGCTAATGCTGAATACTTTTTTCAGGTTGATATTTTTAATGCCGACAAAAAACAAGTAGCCCATAACAACAGCTGCAATAATTCCCAAAGTTCCTCCAATGAAATTTATGCCGCTTGCGTAGTTCAGCGCATTAAGGAAAATGACAGTTTCAACGCCTTCCCTTATGATTGCAATAAAAATAAGCATGAAAATTCCAAGATGGGAAAATAAAGGCTGAGTGCCCATCAAGTGCCTTTCAACCCTGCCTTCAATTTCTTTTGCAATGTGCCTTTGTTTCATCATCCAAAGAATCATTGTTGTAAGCAAAAAAGAGCCTATGAGCATTGTTGCGCCTTCAAAAACCTTTTCTGCCTTGCCATCAAAGCCGCCTGCAAAAAACGTAAAGATAAAAGCTGAAAGAATGCTGGCAAGAATCCCAAAAATAATGCCGTAGTAAACCGTCTTTCTGTAATTCTGGTTATTGGTTCTGTTTAAGTAGGCAAGAACTATTCCAACAACTAGGCTTGCTTCCAAAGTTTCCCTTGATGTGACTAAAAATGATTCAAGCATCGCAAAACCACCAAACTTAACAATTGTTAATTCAGGATGTATTTAAAGCTTTCTAGAGCATTTCCTATATGCGTTTTAGGAAGTGCGAAATTCGTTATTATTTTACTAAAATATGTATTTTAACTAAAAACCAAGCTTATACTTCTTTTAATCTTTCCATCAATATCGCTGGGCAAGTTCTTGTAACTCCTTCTATGCCTTCAATCTTTGTAGAAATAAAATCTCTTAAATCATGAGAGTTTTCCATCCAAATCTCTGTCATTATCATATGGTCGCCGGTACTTGTAGAAACAAATTTTATATTATCAAATTCTGTTAGTTTTTTGGCAACTTCTAAAAATTTTTCAGGCTTAACATCTATGCCAACTACAGCAACACTTCCATAACCTAATTTTGATGGTTCAACTACAGCAGAATATTTTTTTATAACTCCTTTTTGTTCCAAATCTTTTACTCTTTTTCTTATTGTAGATTCCGAAATTCGCAATTTTTTGGCTATGTCAAGAAAAGGTGTTCTTGCGTTTTTCCTTAAAATTTCCAAGATTCCTATATCAGTTTCATCAAGCATTTTGTTTGCAGTCATTTATTGGTTTTAATTTTTTGACGAAAAACATAGTTTTTGCAATGCTTCCCAATAATTAAACTAAAGTTTCTCGTCAATATTTTGAAAATACATCAATAAACCTTATAAATTAACTCTTAACTTAACAATTGTTAACTTTTATTTAAATGTTTTGATATTTGAGGTGGTTTTATGGGTTTGGAAGAAAAAGTGAATGGTCCCGATCCGCATCATGTAATGGTAGCTGGAACAACAGCGACAATAGGATTTTTATCTTATATGCTGTGGCCAATGTATTTGATATCACCCTACCTTGCAGTGATTAGTGGCGGATTGCTTGGATATTACGTTGCTAAATCAGTTAAAGAGTGAGGTGATAAAATGCTGGAATCGATGTTGCATTCCTCTTACATTTCCTTAGGGGTGCAACCTGTTGCAGAGCTGGAAGACCCACCAGAAACATTACATTCACCTTGGGGTGAAACATTGCATACACCTTGGGGTGTTTGGCTTCATCGTTGGGATGCCTTGCATAGCATTGAACAGAGGTATGATTCAAAGCATATGTTAAGGGCAGCTAGGGCAGCAGATGATATACTTCATTATGCTAACTATACCCCTAAAATAGGAAAAGGTGAGGATGAAATTAAGCCTAATGAAATAAATTTTGATTACAATTATATGCATGAAGAATTTGTTTATGATACAGGTACAGAATTGGATGAGGAAGAAGATGCTGTGGATGCAGAAGCTAATATTGTTGCAGCATTAGAGGAAGAGCCTATCGATTTTGGCGATAAAAATGAAGATACAAAGGATAATAAAATAGAAAATTTTTCCGATTATGTTAAAAAAGATTTGGTAGAAATTATTAGAACGAGTGGGTTAAAAAAAAGTGTGTCCTCAAAGCATAAAAAACTTTAGAAATTTTAGGAATTATTATATCTATAAAGCCCCTTTCAGAGTATCCTTTATTATGGCAGGGCATATCCTTGTAACGCCATCAAGCCCTTTCAGCTTATCGGACAACGCCCTTAATTCCTCGCCATTCCTTGTCCAGACTTCAAGCATGAACATATGGTCGCCTGTCGAGGAAGCGGCAAACCGGACTTCATCAAGCTCTGCAAGCTTTTTTGCAACATCTAGGTATTTCTCAGGCGCAACATCAATTCCGATCAGGGCCACATTGTCAAAGCCGATTTTTCCTGTGTCAATAACCAAAGAGTATTTTTTAATAACTTCCTTTTTTTCCAAGCCTGCGACCCTTTTCCTTATTGTTGACTCGGAAACTTTAAGCCTTCTTGCTATCTCCATAAAAGGCGTTCTCGAGTTTTTTGACAAAATCCCTATTATTCCTAAATCCAGCTTGTCCATAAAACCACCCTCAAAATAATTCGCTCAGGCGCTGTGCCCGAACAAAACATATTTTTTATCAACATTAACATACATTGACTTAGTCTTTGCATCAAGCTTGTCCAATAGCGTGTTCAATCCAATGAAAGAGATTGCAATGCCGCCTGCAAAGATAAGCCTTTCTAATATCACAATCGGGATTAGCGCAACCCATGCCTGAGGCGTCATCGGCACTATGTAATTCCACATTGCCCCCCCTACAGCATGCGCTGTGAAAGTCGCGCCGAGGCTTCTAAGGAAAATTCTGTCGCCATATTTCTTCGGGAGCAGCTTTATTACAATAGGTATTGTCCAAAACAAGGCAAAAAACCAAACCTGCCTGCCGACAGGGTGCGCTACAAACAATATAATTGCTGCGATTGGAACTAAAAAGCTCAGCTTGTCTTTCTTAGTGCCAAAGTACCATGCTGCAAAAAGCATTGGGGTAAGCCTTAAAATTGTAACTAAATCAAATGCTGCATGATTGACAATCTTGCTTGCCACTTCAGCAATCAAAACTGCCAAAACTCCTACAACAGGGCCGAGAAAAGCGCCTGCAACAGGGCCGAAAAACTGGAACAAAGTGAAGAACTGGTTATTTGCACCAACAAGCCTTGAGAAATTGACTTTGTCACCGATAAAAACCAAAATGCTGAATATGAGCAGGAATATGACGCCTTTTGCCGTGATCAGCTTGTTGAGCTTCATTGTTTATCGCCTAAAAAGGTAAATATCTTTGTTTAAATAGTTTTCTGTCAATAAAATTAGAAATTCTCTGCCAAATAAACAGCATATGTCTTGCCTTTTATTTCCCTCTTGACAAGATGCTTCTTCTCAAAATCAGTCAGAATCTGGCTGACTTTTGCCTTTGACAAGTCTGTTCGGTACTTCAATGTTGACTGCGTGATGCCGTTCTGCTCTTTCACGGCTTTAAGGACTTTTTTTTCATTTTCATCGAGCGCCTTCAAAACAATCTCAAACTTGTCATTTTCAATCTTCATGCTTTTCTCTTCCTCAAGCCTTTTCAATATCGCTTCCTCGCTTGTGCTGAAAAACAAAAGGTAGATTCCTAAAGCTCCAATAAAAGATATTAAGCCAACTGCGACATGTGACAAGCTCGTCAATGATTCAACCCTCTGGCACTCATTTGTCGGATAGCATTGCAAAGCAGATGTCTGCCTTCCCAGAATTCCCATAAATCCAAGCGCCAGAATGCCGGCTACCGCGCTTATCGACAAAATCACAAACCCCAGCTTCTTATTTTCCATTAAATTGAGTTGTATATTGTGAAGTATATAAATTTTTTGGCAAGTTAGCGAAAATAATGTGCTTATGAACTAAAATATTGATTGAATTAAACCAATAAACAACGCACATTAAAATTTGATGATTTTTGACTTAGTCATTTTTTGATTTAAATTCCTGTACTTCAAGCCAGAAGTAATTATTATTTTGTCCTAATTTCCCAATCACTAGATATTCTTTACCTAAATCAATTGGTGGATTGCATTTCCAAATACCGCCTCCCTTCTCACAACCTATAGAGGTAGGCCAGTATTGCCCATTTGCAAAATGTTGACCATAAGTTCCAGTGAGAACAATAAATTTATTGGTATTTTTGATGTCAGTAAGTACAAGTGGACCCACGCATTGATTGCAGTCTGGACGCTCTTTTGGACAGTACTGCTCAGTACATGTGATTGGCAAACCAACAACATCTTCTCCTAAACTAGCAATACCATCTACATTAATTATAGCATCTACCAAAGATGCTGTCAACTCAGAAGGGCCGTAGACAATTTTACTAGCATTAGAATTTAAAGGATTTGATTGCTGATACTTTGGAGGTTCTTTTATATCTACGGGCGACTGATTATTTTTTAATAAACTACACCCAACTAATGGGATTAAAACACATAATAGAATAAAACATAATTTATTTTTCATGAACAGATACCTTAGCCAATGAGTATATAAATATTTCCATAACTTTAAATCAAATTGAAGTATGGCATTAAAACCAATATGTTTTTAAATAAAAACTTTATACGTGTTGTTGGGTGTTAAAATTCAGAAAGTTAAAGCACAAAATCCTGGTAACGAGTGCCCTACCTTATAGTAACGGGCCAATCCATTTGGGGCACTTGGTAGAATACATACAAACCGATATATTTGTCAGATTTCTAAGGCTTGTTGGTGAAGATGTTGTTTACGTCTGCGCAGATGATGCCCATGGCGCCCCTATAGAGATAAAGGCAGCAGAGCTAAGGGTAAAGCCCGAGCAATTGATTGACAATGTCTATAAGGAGCATGTCCGGGATTTTAAAGAATTTCTGATAAGCTTTGACAATTATTACACAACAAACAGCGCTGAAAACAAGCACTACAGCGACTTGATCTTTAATAAATTAAAGGAAAAAAATTTAATCTACACAAAGGACATTGAAGTTACTTACTGTAACTTCTGCAGGAGAACTTTGCCTGATAGGTATGTGAAGGGAAAATGCCCGAAATGCAATGCCCCAGACCAGTATGGCGATGTGTGCGAGAACTGCAATGCCGCATACAAGACAATTGACTTGATTGAGCCTTACTGCGCAATATGCAAAAACAAGCCGATAAGAAAAAGCTCAACCCATTATTTCTTCAGGCTGAGCAAATTCTCCAGCAAGCTGGAAAAATGGCTGAATAAAAACAATAACCTCCAGCCTGAAATCAGGCATTTTGTCCTGAACTGGATAAAAAATGGGTTGGAGGACTGGAACATATCAAGGGACGGCCCTTACTTTGGATTCAAGATCCCAGGAGAAGAAGATAAGTATTATTATGTATGGCTTGACGCTCCGATCGGCTATATTGCAAGCACAGAAAACTACTGCCAAAAGCACGACTTAAAGACAGAGGATTACTGGAACAGCAAAAACGCAAAAATCTACCATTTCATAGGTAAGGATATAGTTTACTTTCACTTCCTTTTCTGGCCCGCCATGCTGCTTGGCTCTGGCTTCAGCCTGCCCCATGATATTGTGGTGCACGGCTTCCTGACTGTGAACGGCGAGAAGATGTCAAAGTCAAGGGGCACTTTTTTCACGGCAAGGGAATTTCTGCAGAGCTATAACGCCGAGTACCTGAGGTTTTACTATGCAAGCATGCTCAGCAAAAAGCTGGCTGACATCGACCTTAATTTCAATGACCTTGACAAGAAAGTAAATAACGAGCTTGCAGCAAATCTAGGCAATTTTTGCTACAGGCTTTTGAATTTCCTGAACAAGAATTTTGACGGGAAAATAAAAGGTATAGACAATAATAAAGAGTTGATAAATGAAATAAATCAAAAAATAAAAATCATTGAAAAAGATTATTATGCATTGAACTTGAATGAAGCTGTAAAAGATATCCTCCATATTTCGTCTTTAGGCAACAAGTATTTTCAGGAAAACGAGCCGTGGAAACTGATTACTGAAAACAGGGAAAAAGTGCACAGAATTCTTGGACTGTGCGTCAATATTGTAAAAAATTTAAGCATATTGATTTCCCCGATACTTCCTGATTTTTCATTAAAATTGCAGAATCAGCTAAATCTAAAAAATTTAAAATGGAATGGCATTGATTTTGGCCTGAGAGACCATAAAATCTGCAAAGAGGAGATACTGATAAAAAAGGTTGAAGAAAAGCAGGAGCAAAAAAAAGTATTTCCGCTCAATCTTAAAGTTGCGAAAATATTAAATGTTAAAGAGCATCCAAATGCAGACAAGCTTTACGTGCTTGACATTGACATTGGGAATGAGAAAAGGCAGCTTGTCGCAGGCGTAAGGAGCCATTATTCAATTGATGAATTAAAAGACAAGAAGATAATTGCCATTGCAAACCTGAAATACGCAAAATTAAGGGGAGTAGAAAGCCAGGGCATGCTGCTTGCAGGAGATGACGGAGAGCATATCGGGCTGCTGACTGCTGCTGAAAGCAATCCCGGAGATAAAGTCTATTTTGAAGGATATGAAAACTCCAGCAAGGAATTAAGCTATGATGAGTTTGCAAAGCTCAAGATGGAAATAAAAAACAGCAGAGTCTATTTTGAAGGCAAGGAATTGAAGACTGGCAAGGAAATTGTAAAAGTTGAGAAGGTTAAGGACGGGGCAAAAGTAAGATAAAGAATAGGCTATATGTTGTATATTAAAAGAGACTGCCTTTTGCTTAATTTGTAGTTTAGGGGTCCGCTGTCTTCTATAACCTTGTCGTTGGCTGCAAAAACCTTTGTTGAAGAGCTGTCTGACTTTATGGTATAATCATAAATGATGTCTCTTGATATATATGTGCTTAAAACCTTGACATTGACATAGTGATAGTCTTCAAGGACGCTTTCAAAGGGGTTTTTTCCATAGAAAAGCTGCCGAAAGGGAATATTAAAAATGCAATAAAACTGGTAAAAAGCCTAAAAGAGAAAATTTAAAGACAACCTTCAAGGAGTTTACGGGTGCGTTGACAATATAGCATTTGAAAAGCATAAGAAAGCAGTGATGGAGATGGAGAAATAGATGAAATCTCTTTAATCTCAGCTCCCTATAGCCTTCACCGCCTTGTCTATTTCCTTTTCTTTATAGCCCTCCCTGAAAAGCGCATCTTTTATCTGCTGCAGAGTAAAGCCCCTCCTTATGTTCTCGCTTATGTAGCCTCTCAGCGACTCAATAATTTTGTTTTCCTTTCTTTTTTTGATTAAGAAAAATATCAAAGCAACCATAACAACGAATAAAGCCAGCAAAATCCACAGGTAATTTGACGGCTCCTTCTCTGCTTCTGTTAATTGCCTTTCTTTTGTTCCTTCACCTGTTTTTGGGATTGCCTGTTTTTCAGATGCCTCCCCTGTTTCTTTTTCAGCGCAATCAGCGTCTGTCTTGGGAGAGCAGTCAGGGTCGCAAATTTCATCGCCTATGCCGTCACAAAAATCATCCCTGCCTCCGGAACTGCAGTCCTTTGTGCAGCTTTCATAGCTTTCGTGCTCCTCGCAAAGGCTGTTGCCGCATGTGTCTGCAAACGAGCTTACATCTATGTCCATTATCTTTGAGTTCTTAAGGTTGTAAACCTCTATCCTTGCCGCGTCCTTGCTGTACGGGACATAAATAAGGTAATTTTTGTTTTCAGCCATGCCAAAATATATTTTGTCTATGTCCTCATTTTTGAACGAGACTGACTTGACAAGAAACCCAGAAGTGTCTGCGTATCTTACTGCCCCGCCAGCGTCCTTGAGGCTTATTTTATTGAAAGTGACAGAGCCGAGAATATGGTTGACATCAAGCACAAAGTACTTCTCGGCGCTTGCTGCATTAACCGCCATCATCATCAATGCCATATACAGTATTATTTTTGCCTGTTTCATTTTATGCAGTGACATTTAGCAAAAGCTGCGCAAATGCTATGTTATTGTTTTTATCAGCAACGCTGACTAAGACTTGGTTTGTGCCGTTTGAAAGGCTCAGCGAAATGCTGCCATCTGAATCGCTGTTTAAAATCCCGCTTGACATGAACGAATCTTCAAGGAATATAGAGTAATTCACAGGATAATTAACTGACGAGATGCTGAATGACAGGTTTACTATAGTTGTATTGTATGTGATGCTGTCAGAAGTGTGCATAACTATTTTTGGCGGGGTTGCAAACCCTATAATCCCGTCTGCAAGTTTTTTTGGGGTAAGGACATAGCCGCAAAAATCCTCTAAAGTCTTGTTTATATCGGCGCTTGTTATATTGCTGTAGAACAAAACACTTGGGTTTGTCCTGATTATCTTTTTATTCTCGGAAATGCAGTACTCTTCTTTTGGGTCCAGCACGATAATCAAGTCCTTTGTATTGCTGTAAGACGGGCATGAGCTTGAGGCAATGCTGGCTATGGCTTGCGTATTGAGATATGACAGCGCCTCCTCGAGCCTGTAAAAATTGAAATTTGCCTTGCTGCCTGAAAATCCGCCAATCGAGAACAATGCGCCAATGAAGCTGTTTGCATCGGACTCCAGCTGCCCGTAGCCGCTGCTTGAGTTGTAGTTATCGGCGGCAAAAATCATGCCGTATTTACTGGTATTGCCCCATTCGGCGTATATCGGAAGGCACTTGCTTTTGCCGACTACGACTATGGATTGCGCTTTGCTTATTTTTGTGTTTGTGCCGTCCTTGTAGACTATCACTATGTCAATGTCAAGGCTTTTGAAGCCCTCAAAGTCCTTTATCTTTGAGCTCTGCCAGTTGTTGCCGTAAAGATTGTCATTTTTTGCGCCGTCGTTATGGAAGCCGTCATCATAAAGCGCCAGCGAGTCTACAATTGCGCCGCTGTCAACAATCTCAGCAATAACCGACAAAACATTGGATTTGTCATAAAGGTAATATTTTATGCTGAAGGAAGACTTGTAATAGCCAGCCTGCTGCCCTGCAGAAATCCCAGCCCCCTTCTTGCTTTTAATGTTATAAATCCTTGAGGCGTATGACTTGTCAGTCAGGTTCCTGCAAAAAACTATGTCGCTGCAGTCCCTGTTGACGCTTGTCCCAAAGCTGCCGATGCAGTTCCCGTAAAGGTAGTTTGTCAGGCAGTATCCTTCCCTGTCGATGCAGCACCCAACCCTGCAGGCTTCCAGCTCTTTGCATTTTTGGCCCGGCATGAATGCACCGTAGCACTCCTCCTTTGAAGTCTGCTGGCATATTGAAGTGCAGCACCCGCCATTGGTGCCGCTTACAGCATAGCCCGTGATTTCTTGGCTGCTAATTTGGATTGGACTAAAGGAGTTAAACAAAGCAAATGAGACTACAAACAATAATGAGACAAAAATTGCGTATTTCCTGACAAATTGCAGTTCTGAATGCTTTCTTAACAGCTTGTCAACATACGGCTCGTCATAGCCGTGACTAATCAGGACTTTCCTTACAGCATGCCTAGAATAGCCACTCTTTAAATGCCCCCTTATGTAGCTTTTCAGATTCCTTTCTACCTTATTTTTTCTGAGCATTTTCAATCATAGAAACTAAATTCTTTGACTTGCCTATGTACCTGACGACTTTTTGCCTTATCTTGCCATTGATTCTTATGCTTTTGACAAGGTAATAGTAGTAGTTATTGCTGATTTTCTTGACTCTTATGAATACCATGGATTTATTTAGGCACTACTTATATTTAAAGGTTTGTTAATTTCAGATTTATCAATATTTTAGGCATTTTTTATATGTAAATTTTAGGCACTACATTGGAAAATATGCATAATTGATTTATTAATTATATTTTATTAGGCATTACTATAGCCAAGCCAGATATTTTAGGCACTACATTATATAATAAGATTAGGCACTACAAAAAGCATATTACTACAAAAGGGATTATAATATTTTGGTATTTTCAGGAATGGGAAACATTTAAATACTAAATCAGTTAACAATAGTTAAGATTAACATGGAGCAGAAAGCAGAAGTAAAGCATATTGTGACAAAGGGCATGACAATTGGCGACGTTGTTGCCAAATACCCGGCTTCGATCGAGCCCTTGCAGGCTGCAGGAGTCCATTGCGTTGGGTGCCATGTGTCTTATCATGAAACACTGGAGCAGGGCTTTAAAGGGCACGGCATGAGCGATGAAGAAGTTGATATTGTCATAACCAAAATTAACCAGGCTATTGGGGAGTCAAAGCTTGAGGAAGGCAAGGAATTTATAATCACAAACAAGGCAGCTGAAAAGCTCAAGGACGTTCTGAAGGAAAACAGCAAGGAAGGCTCCGGATTAAGGGTTGAAATTGTGCCGGGCGGCTGCTCAGGCTTCCAGTACGGCCTGGAGCTTGACGACAATACTACTGACTTGGACATTGTTTTTGAGGAAAAAGGGGTAAAGATTATGGTAAACAAGGAAAACATGGCATTCTTAAAAGGCGCGAAGCTTGACTATGTTGACAGCCTGCAGGGTGGTGGCTTTAAAATAAGCAATCCAAATGCCCACAGTTCCTGCGGCTGCGGGCAGAGCTTTGAGCACTGATTTTTTGTTATCCATCCTTATTTTAAAATGATTAATGTTGGACAAAAAGCTCCTGATTTTGCATTGCCTGATCAGGACGGCAAGGAAGTAAAACTAAGCGATTTTAAAGACAGTAACGTCATTCTTGCTTTTTATCCGTTTGACTTCTCGCCTGTATGCACAGTTGAATTTGGGTGCTTTAGGGATGATTTAAGGGAATTAAGTAAATTAAACGCGCAAGTGCTTGGCATCAGCACAGACAGCAAATATTGCCACAAGGAATTTGCCCAGAAATTAGGATTAAGCTTTCCTTTATTAAGCGATTTTGGAAAAGAAGTGTGCAAATTGTACGGCACTTTGAGGGAAGAGGGCTTCAGCGAAAGGGCTTATTTCATAATTGACTCGCAAGGGATAGTAAGATTTAAGTATTTCATGCCCAATCCCGGTGAAAGGCTTGAAAACCGGCAATTGATTGAGGATTTGAAAAAAATTCGTGGGACTGAACAAAGTGAAGTCCCACTTGATTAAAGGGTCAACGAATTTATGTCGTTGGGGTGATTTTAATGGGACAAAAAGGAAAAGAAATTTCAAAACTAGACCATAAGTGGCTGTTGAATGAATTGAACAAAGCTTATGCCTTTGAGTGGGTTGTGCATTATTATGCTTCTCTGGCTGCAAACATTGTTTCAGGGTTAGCTACGCCTGTTTATGCTGAAATTTTCAAGAAAGCTTCAGAAGGCGAGCTTGAGCATGCAAACAGGATTGCAAAGAGGATTGCAGAGCTTGGTGGAGAGCCGCCTGCAGCAATGGCTGAGATTGAAAAGCTGGCCGGGTTTGGAAAAATAAAATTCCCTGCAAAGAGAAGCGATACTTCAGGGTTTGCCAAGGTATTCCTGGAAATGGAAAGGCACGCCATAGCACTATACGACAATCTGGCACAGAAAACCCACGGCAAGGACTTGGTGACGCATGAATTGGCAGAAGACTTGCTTTCGGAAGAGGTTGCCGAGGAAGAGGAATACGAGAATTTGCTGAGGGAGTGAATTATATTCTGGTTGCAGACTTCAACTGATTAACATAGATCTTTATTTCTTTAAGCATTTTATCTTTATTTTGCAAATTCCTTGCAATAATATCAACTATAGCACTTCCCACTATTGCTCCATCAGCACCTGCTTTAATGATATCTCTGACATGCTGTGGCCTGCTTATCCCAAAACCTACGCAGATTGGCTTGTTTGTAAACTGCCTGATTCTTCTTATAAAATTTAAAGTTGATTTCTCCAAATCCCGCCTAGCTCCAGTTATGCCCAATCTGGAAACAGCATAAATGAAGCCTGTCACTTTATCGGTTATTTCTTTAATTCTTTTATTACCGGTAATTGGGCTTATCATGAATGCGGTGTCTATTTTGTTTTTCTCCGAGTGAGCTACCGCTGAATCAGATTCCTCAATAGGCATGTCTGCAACCAGAATGCTGTTAACCCCCATGATAAAAGCTTTCTCGTAAAACTTCTGCATCCCATACTGGTAAATCAGGTTGTAATAAGATAAAAGCCCAATTGGGACATCTGTAAATTTCCTCAGTTCTTTGATATATTCAAAAACTTTGTCTGTATTCATGCCGTTATTCAAAGCCCTTATGTCTGCTGCCTGTATCGATGGGCCGTCTGCAATAGGATCGGAAAATGGCAAGCCCAGCTCGAGAATGTCAGCGCCTGCATTAACTATTGTCTTTGCTATTTTTAAGCTCGTTTCATAATCTGGATCGCCAATTACAATAAAACATACTAATGCCCCTTCCTTTTTATTTTTTAAACTCCTAAAAGCTTCTTTATAGCTCATCATGTTATTATTTCCCCTATTTGGTCTAAATCTTTATCCCCCCTTCCACTGATATTAATAACAATGATGTCGTCTTTTTTCATTGTTTTTGCTATTTTTATAACATGAGCCACAGCATGAGCAGATTCCAAAGCTGGGATTATTCCTTCTTCTTTGCTCAATATCTTAAATGCTTCAATAGCCTCTTTATCTGTTGCGTAAGTGTAGTGCACCCTTTTCATTTGTCTCAAAATGCTGTGCTCAGGCCCAACTGCACAATAATCCAAGCCTGCAGCTACAGAATAGGTATTATGAATTTGCCCGTATTTATCCTGCAAAACAAATGTTTTTGTACCATGGATAATCCCAATTCTTCCAAGTTTTTTGTCATTGAATCTTGATGCATGTTTTCCACTTTCAATTCCAGCACCGCCTGCTTCAACTCCAACTAATTTGACTTTTTTATCATTGATAAATTCATTAAAGATGCCTATTGCGTTGCTTCCCCCACCTACACAGGCAACTATCAGGTCTGGAAATCTGCCTTCTGCCTCTAAAATCTGTTTTTTAGTCTCTTTTCCTATAACACTTTGAAAAAACTTAATCATGCTTGGATAGGGATGGGGTCCAAGCACAGAGCCAAGCAGATAATGTGTGTTAGTTACATTTGCAGTCCAGTCCCTGAGCGCTTCATTAATAGCATCTTTTAATGTCTTAGAGCCGCTGTCTACAGGCTTAACATTAGCCCCAAGAAGCTTCATTCTTAAAACATTTAATTTTTGCCTTTCAATGTCTTTTGTTCCCATATATACGTCTGTTTGAAAATTCAGCTTTGCGCCAGCTGCGGCAGCTGCAACACCATGCTGTCCAGCCCCGGTTTCAGCAATTAGCCTATTTTTTCCAATATATTTTGCAAGCAAAGCCTGGCCAAGAGCATTGTTTATCTTATGCGCTCCAGTGTGCAATAAATCTTCACGCTTTAAATAGATTTTACATCCAAGCTTTTTGCTCAAATTTTCACAAAAGCTTAAAGGAGTAGGCCTTCCGGCATATTTTTTTAATAACTCATTTAACTCTGAATTGAATTTTTTGTCTTTTTTAAATTTTAAAAAAGCATTTTCTAGCTCTTCTAATGCAGGCATTAAAGTTTCTGGCACAAAAATTCCTCCAAAGCCGCCAAATTTTCCTAAAGATTTCATTTTGCTGCCTCAATAAATTCTTTCATTTTTTCAAAGTCTTTTTTGCCTGGATAATGCTCTATGCTGCTGCAAACATCTACAGCATAAGGTTTTATCTCATGAATAGCTAGCTTGACATTAAGCGAGTTCAAACCTCCAGATAAAAATAATCTTTTTTTATCGGCATTTTTTGCAAGTCTCCAGTCAAATGCTGTACCAGTTCCCCCATAAAGACCTTTTTTGAAAGAATCCAGCATTACATAATCTGTTTTGTATTTATTTATATTTTTAATGCCGCTAATCTTCTTTACCCTGAAAGATTTAATTACTTTATTTGGTAATGCTTTTTTTAAATCCATGATGAACTGCGGGTTTTCTTCGCCCGATAGCTGTATAACATCTATATTGCAAAAATTGACTGTTCTTTTTATTTTGCTTATGTCTTCATTAACAAAAATACCGACTTTTTTTGTCTTTTGAGGAAGTTTTTCTATTATAATTTTTGCATTTTGTTCTTTGATATATCTTGGACTTTGCTTATAAAAATTAAATCCAAGATAGTCTGCTCCTAAATTTACTGCGTTCATTGCATCTTTATAATTTGTAGTTCCGCATATTTTTATTTTGGTCATTTTATCAGAGACATTATTTCTTCTTCTAAGTTTGCAGAATTCATAAATAGAGTTCCAACCAGGATGGAATTAACCCTTCCTGATAGTTTTTTAATATAATCTTTGGAAGAAATTCCACTTTCACTAACTACTATTTTGCTTTCAGGTATTTTATCTGCTAATCTCAATGTTGTTTCAGTATCAACTTTTAATGTGCTAAGGTTTCTGTTGTTTATTCCTATTATTATGGCATTAGATTTTAATACTTTATTTAATTCTTCTTCTGTATTGACTTCTACGAGACACTCCATACCATAATTTTTGGCTATGCCAATAAAATTATCTAATTCGTAATTTGATAAAATAGAAGCAATTAATAAAATGGCATCAGCATTATAAAATCGTGACTCATAAATTTGATATTCGTCAATTATAAAATCCTTTCTCAAAATAGGCAGTTTTGATAGTTTACTAACTGTTCTTATATCCATTAAACTACCATCAAAAAATCTTTTATCTGTTAATACAGAAATAGCGTCTGCATATTTGCTGTATATGTCAACAATTTTTTTGATATCAAATTCTTTATTAGTTATATTTTTGGAAGGGGATCTTCTTTTTATTTCTGCAATGAGATTTAGTTTATTTTTAGATATTGCCTTTCTAAAATCTCTTTTAGAATTTTTTAAGTTATACTTAAAACTAGATAAAGGCAAATTTTTTTTGCTAGTTTTGACTTCCTTTCTTTTATTTTCAATTATTTTGTTTAGCATTTCCATTTGTAAAATTAATTAAATCCTTTAATTTTTCCAGGGCTTTGCCAGAGTCTATAGAATTAGTTGCGAGTTCTACAGCATCTTTATAATTATTAACTATGCCTGTCGTTAATAATGCCGCAGCTGCATTCAACAAAACAACATCTCTTTTTGGACCATCAGCACCTTGCAGAATGTCAAGGATAATTTTAGCATTTTCTTGGGGAGAACCACCCATGATTTCTTTTAACTCCCTGCAACTAAATCCGAAATCTTCAGGGTTAATCTCGTAAGATTCAATAGCACCATTCTTTAATTCATAAACTTTTGTTTTGCTGCAGATTGAGATCTCATCCAACCCTTTGCCATTAACAGCTATTACATGTTTACTGCCCAAATTTTTCAATACTTTTATGAAATTGGCCAATAATTTTTCATCAAAAACGCCAACTAGCTGGGATTTTGCATTAGCTGGGTTAGTTAGTGGGCCAAGTATGTTAAAAATAGTCCTTATACCAAGTTCCTTTCTTGCATTCAATGCGTATTTCATTGCTGGATGAAATATTGGCGCAAACATGAATCCCAATCCAATCTCTTCTATGCATTTTTCCACTTGTTTTGGCTGCAATTCTATGTTTACTCCTAATTCTTTTAAAACATCAGCACTTCCGCATTTAGAGCTAACTGATTTATTGCCATGCTTTGCCACAGCAACCCCTGCTCCGCTGACAACAAATGCAGCAGCAGTTGAGATATTAAATGTGTTTGAATTATCACCGCCAGTACCGCAAGTATCAACTAAAAATTTAACTTTTGGATTTATTATATGGGCTTTCTGCCTCATTATTTTGGCGCAAGCTGTAATCTCGTCTATAGTTTCGCCTTTAAGCCTTAAGGCTACAAGAAAACCAGCAATCTGCGCATCTGTTGATTTGCCTTCCATTATTTCTTCCATAACTTGTTCTGTTTCAGCTTCTGCCAAGTCGTGCTTTTGAACTAGTTTTGATATTGCTTCTTGGATCATTTTAATTCCTCTAATAAATTCTCTATAATCAGACCACCACTTGGTGTTAGTATGCTTTCTGGATGAAATTGAACACCTTCGATAAAGAATTTCTTATGGCGTATACCCATTGCAATATTAGTTTCACTTTTAGCGCTTACAACAAGCTCGTCCGGAATTTTCAAACCGGCAAGAGAATGATACCTACCAACCTGAAATGGATTCTCGACATTTCTATAAATAGCCTTTTTATCATGGGTTACTTTTGATGGCTTGCCATGAAAAACCTCCGGAGATTTATCTACAATTCCGCCAAATGCTTCTATTATGCATTGATGCCCTAAGCAAACTCCAAAAATAGGAATTTTTCCAGCGTACTGTTTAATTATTTCTACAGAAATTCCTGCATTTTTTGGAGCGGAAGGGCCCGGTGATATAACTATCAATTTCGGGTTTATCTTTTTTATAATCTTTTCAAAATTTTCAAAGCTGATATTATTTCTATAGACATAAACTTTGCAATTTCTTTTTTCAAACTCATCAACTAAATTGTAGGTAAATGAATCAAAATTATCAATCATTAGAATGTTCATCTTACCCACCAGCTAACTCTATTGCTTTCAAGCACGCATAAGCCTTTCTTTCAGTTTCCACGAACTCAGATTCAGGATCACTGTCATAAACTATTCCCGCGCCTGCCCTGACATAAGCTTTGTTTCCTTTAATTCTTATAGATCTTATTACAATCGTGCTGTCCAAGTCTCCACTTGGCGTTATGTATCCAACTGCTCCGCCATAAAAACCTCTCTTTGTTTTTTCATATATTCTAATTAATTTCATAGCTTCTACTTTTGGAGCGCCTGTTAAAGTTCCCATGTTCATTGTTGCTACATACGCATGCAATGCATCTAAATTGTGCTTTAAAGTTCCCTTCACATTAGAGACAAGGTGCTGCACATGGGAATATTTCTCAACAATAAAAGGCTCATCCACATATCTTGTGCCCGGTTCGGATATTTTTGCTACATCATTTCTTGCTAAATCTACAAGCATTATATGCTCAGAAATCTCCTTTGCATCTATTTTTAGTTCAGTTTCGTACCTTGAGTCAAGGTCTGCGTCAATTTTGTTTCCTACTAAACCTCTTGGCTTTGTGCCTGCAATTGGCCTAATTTCAGCAATCTTCTTTTCATCACCCTGCACCCTGAGGCTCATCTCGGGTGATGAGCCAAGTAAAACGCCATCGTCATTTTTAATATAAAACATATATGGGCTTGGGTTTAGCTCTCTTAATTTCTTATAAACTTCAATAGGCTCTTTATTGAAATCTAGACTTATTGTTCGGGAAATAACAGTTTGATATACATCTCCCGATATTATATGCTGTTTTATTTTCCTAACTAGCTCTATAAATTCTTCCCTGCTCGTATCTGTTTCAATTCTGTATTTAGATTTTGAATAGCTCTTTGGTTTTTCAATATTTTTATTTATGGATTTTTTATAATATTCAATTTTAGAAATACATTCTTCATAAGCATTGTTAATATCGTCTGTTATTAAAGCATTGGCAACAAAAAATGTCTTATTCTCTTTATGGTCTATTAAAAATAAATTATCAAGAAAATAGAAGATATAGTCTGGATCATTTATAGTATATTTTTTATTTTTAGGCAAATCTTCAAATTGGTCAATGAAATCATAGGATATGCATCCAAAAAGACCTGCATAAGGAATAAAAGCCTTTAAAGTTGGTTTAAATTTAAAAGCAATCTTGCGTATTATATCCATATGATTTGGAAGTTTTAATCTTTCTTCTTCGCTAACAGTTTTTCTTTTTGGTTTTAATTTTCCACTTATTCTGTCTTTTTTATATTCAACCTCATCACAAAAGTTAAAATCATTTTTTAAGAATCTGATAAACCTAACGCCTAAATCATTTAATGCGATTATCTCAAAATGTTCCTTTTGCCCTATAACTTTTAAGCATGGGTCAGCACTTCCTAAGCTTTTTTCTCCATATTTTGGCACTATATCGGCAGACTCAAATAATATTGAATGTTTTTTGTTTCCATAATCTGATAGTTTTGCAAAATATTCGACTGGTTGCAATGCGTAAGGCAATACTTCTACAACAGGCACTATACTTCCAATCTTCGCGTTTTTGATTAAATTGTAGGCTGGATGCATGTTAAACAAACCCCTACAAAATCACTTTTCAGCTGGTATTTAAACCTTATGCCACAAATGCACAAAATTTATAAATAAAGACTTATTTGTGTCTTTTATGACACATATAGCTGAGAAGGTAAAGGCGTTTCTGGACAATGACTTCATAATAAGGAAGTGCCTGTTCAGGAGCATAATAAGCCTGAGGGCACTGTCCAGATATATCATAAAAACTCTGGATTTAGATGAAAAAAACCTTGATGCCGTAATCAGTGCCATCAGAAGGTATAAAAAAGAAGAAAAGCATAAATCAGAAGCAGAACTAAGAAAACTTTTTTTAAAAATAGGAGTTAAAACAAGAAGCAATATTATTGACATTTGCCTTAAAAAAAGCAGAAAAGTGCTTGAGCAGTTGAATAAGATAAACTCGATTGTGGACGTTGAGAAAGGGGAGGTAATAAGGATAATCCAGGCAGAAGAAAGCATTAGGATAATAATAGACGAAAAGAACCTTGAAAAGTTTTTTAATTATTTTTCAAAAGCTGATTGCCTTTCAATTGAAAAAAATTTAGTTGAAATAAACCTTCATTTCGCATCTGAAGCGGCGAAAACTAAAGGCGTAATATCCCTAATATCATCAAGCCTTAATGCCGAAGACATAAATATCATTGAAATAATAAGCTGCGCGCCTGAACTGCTGATATTTATAAAAAAAGACGACTTGCTCAAGGCTTTAAATGTAATAAACAACTTAGAAAATATTATGGCGGCTTAATTTCTCAAAACCTAAAATTTTATAAACAAAACAATATTAATTTTTTACATGAAAGGCACAATATTCTTTGACATCGACACACAGCATAATTTCATGCACAAAGACGGCAGGTTCTATGTGCCTGATGCGGAAAAAATAATCCCTAAGTTAAAGAGAATAACGGATTTTGCAAGTAAAAACTGGATAAGCATTGTTGCCTCCATAGATTTGCAGAAAAGCGGTGTAGAAATTCTGGCAAATTACGCTAATCAAGCAAACGGTTACAGAAAAATTCCTGAAACGACATTGCCGAATGCGAAAATAATACCCAATAATAAATTAGAAAATGGGCAATTAAAGGATATTTTAGAAAAATACAGCAGGTTCTGGATTTTCAAGCAGAAAAATGACATTTTTTCCAATCCAAACACAAAAGAAATCATAAAAAACGCCAAAAGAGCCTGTGTTTACGGCGTTGCAACCGACTACTGCGTGAAAGCGGCAGTGCTTGGATTAAGAGACATGGATATTGAGACTTATGTCGTCAGGGACGCGATAAAGCCTGCTTTCAGGAAGAATGAAGATAAGGATTTGGAATTGTTCAGGAAGAAAGGGGCGAAATTGCTGACAACTTCGCAGTTATTAAGCAGAAGATTGCAATACACTTAGATATCCACCACAACCCTTGCCTTCCACTGATTTTTCTCTTTCTTAACCTCAAACATGTGCATTGTTACAGCTTTTATGTCATTTTCCAAGCGCTGTTTTTGGGGGTTTATAGTATCACCTTCAATAATTGCTTTCAAATTATATTTCTTGTTTTGCTTAATTTCAACTTTAACCTTATTGAAAACCATGTACTTTGAGTCTTTCAAAAACAAAATCTCAGACAGGAAATCATACAATAAGTTGTCAATTTTTTCATTATCGAGTTGAAATTCAATTTTTCCTTTTGCATAAATAGTTTTTAAATCGGCACTCAGCTCAAAAATTGCCAATGCGGCGTTCTCGAACAGCTCATTCAAGTCCTTACCGTATGCCTCATATGCAATGTCAGCAATTGCAACGTTTTCCAGAAATTCATATTTCCTCTTGTCGTTGTTTATGTTCATTTTAGTGCTGGAACACCTCTCCTACAATCCATATCAGAAATATACCTAATGCAAGCAAAACAAGCTGTACAAGCGATTTTTTCAAGTCCTTCTCCTTGTGGATTTCAGGAATCAGGTCGCTGCTCGCTATATAGACAAAGCCTCCAACCGCAAAAGAGGTAAGGAATGTTGTTGAGTTCCCTATGGCGCTTGAGTAAAAGTAAGCAGCCAAAGCCCCAATCACTGCAGTCAAAGCTGTCAGGAAATTATAAACAAGAGCCTTTGCCTTTGAGAATCCGCCATAAATCAAAATTGAAAAATCTGCTATTTCCTGCGGTATTTCGTGCGCGATGATGGCAATTGTTGTTATAATCCCGAGCGCAGTATTGTTCATAAAACTGATTGCAATCACAGCGCCGTCAAGAAAGTTGTGGATTGCGTCTCCAACTATATTTAAGTATGTAAATCCATGCACTTCCTCATGCTCATGCCCTGCATGATGGTGGTGCCAGTAAAGGAATTTCTCCAAAATGAAAAACGACAATATGCCGAGCAAAATAAAAATCGGCACGCTTTCTTTGAAGCCGTTTTCAAGCGCCTCGGGAAGCAAATTAAGAAAAGCTGCCCCAAGCAAAGTGCCTGCTGCAAAGCTTACCAGATAAAATAATATTTTATTCAGGGTTTTCTTGCGGAAAAAAATTAATATTCCGAGAATTGACACTAGGCTGACTATCAGGACTGCGATGAGTATTTGTAATAGTATTGATAACATTTTATTAAATTTAACCCTTCACGTTGCCTATTGGCTTCAACCCAACAACAGGCTTGCTTATTCCCGCCTGTGAAACGGCATCAATAACATCGTTTATATTCTTGTATGCAAATCCAGCCTCTTCGGCTAACCCGGACATTGAAGTTGCTTTGACATAAATTCCTTTTTTTTCCATGTCTTTCTGCAGCTGCTCGCCTCTGACTTGGTGCTTTGCAGCAGCCCTTGACATTGTCCTTCCAGAGCCGTGTGCTGTTGAGCCAAAGGTTTCATCCATTGCCTTTTGAGTGCCGACAAGCAAAAAGCTTCCAGTCTCCATTGAGCCGCCTATGATTACAGGCTGTCCGGTTTCCTTGAATATTTTTGCCAGTTCAGGGTGATGAGGCGGAAATGCCCTTGTGCTTCCTTTCCTGTGCACGACAAGCTTTTTCTTTTTTCCATCAATAACATGCTCTTCAAGCTTTGCAATGTTGTGCGCAACATCATAAACCATGTGCATCTCAAGTTTTTCAGCTTCTGTCCTGAAAACTTTTGAAAATCCTTCCCTTATCCTGTGCAAGATGACTTGGCGGTTTGCAAATGCCATGTTGGCTGCGCATGCCATTGCCTTGTAATAATCCTGCCCCTCATTGCTTTGGAAAGGCGCGCATGCCAATTCCCTGTCATAAACATCAATATTGTATTTTTTCATTACTCCTTCAAAAATCCTCAAATAATCAGTACCAATCTGGTGCCCAAAGCCCCTTGAGCCGCAATGAACCATTACAACAACCTGCTCGGGCTCAACAATGCCAAACTTTTTTGCTAAATCTTCATCAAAAATGTTTTCCGCCTTTACAACCTGGATTTCCAGGTAATGGTTGCCGGAGCCCAAAGTGCCTAATTGTTTCATACCCCTTTCAATTGCCTTTGAGCTTACTTTTTCAGGCTCTGCCCAGTCAATCCTGCCATAGCCTTCCGTCCTTTCCAGGTCTTCTTTCCATCCGTAATTGTTTTCAACGCACCATTTCGAGCCATACTCCATGATTTCTTTGAACTGTGATTTGTTTGCGTCAACAAAGCCCCTTGAGCCGACTCCTGACGGGACTGTACTGAACATGGTGTCAACAAGTTCCCTTAATCTTGGCTGGACATCCTTGAAAGTAAGATTTGTAGTTACAAGGCGCATTCCGCAGTTGATGTCAAAGCCTATTCCCCCTGGAGAAATGACTCCTGTTTCTGAATCAAATGCCGCAACTCCGCCGATTGGGAAGCCGTATCCCCAGTGCCCGTCCGGCATGCAGAAAGCGTACTTTTGAATTCCCGGAAGGCAGGCAACGTTAGTGACTTGGTTAAATACACCATTGTCCATTCCGTCTAGGAGTTTTTTCGTAGCATAAATTCTTGCAGGCACCAGCATTCCTTTTTTATAGCTAGTTGGAATTTCCCAGATAGTTTTATCCACCTGCCTTATGTCCTTGGGCTTTTCAAAATTCTGTTGCATTTTATTTTGATTAAATTATTTGATTGTGTTTTAACCTAATTTTGCGTAGAATTTTAACATTCCACGCACGCTCTCTGCAAAAACTTTATTGCGAGCATGCGCTAATTCTAGCGTAATTGCTATTTATTTAAAGGTTGCGGTTATTATTTTCAATATAGCAAACGGATTTCGCATTTTCACTCATGATTTATTTTCTTTCAATATTTACAAAATATATTGATTCATGAGCTTTTTCGCAACGCTTTTAAATCAAAATTGAATGACTTGGCAAGCCGGCAAAGTTTCAACACAAACGAGGTGCTTAAAATGGCAAAGAAGAAAAAAGAGCAAATCGAGCAGCAATAATTTCTTGATTTTGTGGATTAATTTTAATTTTCTATTTCTTTTTTATTTTTATGCAAATATTTAAATTCTTTAAGATAAATCTGTATAAGAATGAAAGAAATTACTTTAAAGCCAATCGGTATTGTAAAAAATAATGTGAAAGAGCCAAGATTTGGAAACTTTGCAAATGAGGTTTCTGAAATTATAGTTGATGAAAAATTCAAAGAGGCATTGGATGGAATTGATGATTACTCTCATGTTATTATAGTTTATTGGATGGATAAAGTTAAAGACTACGTAATAAAACATCAGCCGCAGGGCAATCCGAACGTGCCGATAGTCGGCATTTTTGCCTGCAGGTGCCCTGCAAGACCGAATCCAATTGCGATTACAACAGTAAAATTATTAGAACACAACGGAAACAAAATAAAAGTAAAAGGCCTGGATGTTATTGATGGTACACCTGTAATTGATATAAAACCATATTGGCCGCAATATGACAAAGTTGAAAATGGAAAAGTGCCAAGTTGGGTGAATAAGCTGGAATTCTGAATTTTATTTGGATAAGTTTAAATAGGAATAAATTCGTAGTATCTTAAAAAGAGGTTTTAATGAAAGTTGAAACAAAGCTGATTCTTGGATTTTTAATAATCTATCTGCTGTTCGGCTCAGCCATATTTATTTCCATGTATGAAAGCTCAAAGGAATTGAAAAAGACAGCCAGCGAAGGCTTGTTAGCGTTAACACGCCATACAATTGAGGAAATAGATAAGAATATTCATGAAAGAATTTATGATATTGGAGTTTATTCTCAAGACACTGAATTGATGGGGCTTGCAGCCCAGTCAAACAGCGAATTTGAGAAATTAAGCGACATGCAGTCTTACATCAATCAGAAAGACAATGAATGGGTTTCTGCGCCAAAAAGTGAAATAACGCCTTTCATGCAGCAGCTTATTGACAATAAAATTTCTAAAGAATTGAGGCAAAGGTCAAAGTTCTACGAAAATAAGTTTGGCTATAAGCTTTATGGCGAGATATTTGTTACAAACAAGTACGGCGCAAATGTTGCCCAGACAGGAAAAACAAGCGATTACAGGCAGGATGACGAGGAATGGTGGCAAAAGGCAAAATCTGACGGCGTTTATGTAGAAGAGCTGAAATACGACCAGAGCGCTGATGTTTATTCCACTTCCATTGGCGTAAGAATTGACGACAACAATGGCGAGTTTATAGGCGTTATGAAAGCAGTGCTGAACTTAGAGGAGATTATCAGCGTCATAAGGGAGACAGAGGCGCAAAAAAAGTTCAGCAGCGCAGAATATACTTTGGTTGATGAAAAAGGCAGGATTCTGTTCTCCACAAGGAGTTATGAAATCTTCCAGCCTTTTAGCCTGTTTTCAGCGATAAAGGACAAAGAGGGCGCATTAACCGCTAAAGACCTGCAAACAGGGGCAGATAAGCTGATTATTCATGCGCATTCGCATGGCTATAAGGATTACAAGGGGCTGGGGGGGATTTTGGCTGTTGACGTTGATATGGGCGAAATATCAAAGCCAATCCATGATTTGATATTGACTATTTTGATTTTTGCGATAGTTTTGATAGTGCTTGCAGGCATAATAGGATTCTATATTTACTCGACAATATCAGCATCTTTGGGAAAATTTGAGAAGGCTGTTGACGAGATTATGCACGGCAATATGGACACAAGAGTGGAAATAGCAGCAAAGGACGAATTTAGGACTTTAGCGGATGCTTTTAACAGCATGGTGCAGGAGCTTAAGGACTTGAAGCGCATAGGGGTAGCAAAAAAAGCCGAGAAAGAGCTAGAAGCGGTTGAGGCGAGCCACAGGCTGGGCTTTATGTCAGAGGAGTCCTACCAGAAATCCAAGAAGAGGCTCACAGAAATATTGGAGAAGCCAAAAAATATCGATGTCAGGCTTTTGAAGGAAAAGGGATTTATAAAAGTTTAAAGAGGCAATATTTTATTTTTTGCCGGAAAACAAAAGATTTAAATAAGTGCAATAGAATTACAACAAAATGAAAAAAAGCTTTATTTTTATGCTGTTATTCCTCCTTTTATTGGTTTTTTCTGTTTATGCGCAGGAGGGGAAAGGATTTGAACCTGCTGAAATTTCTGAATGGGTTGGTATTGTAGCCACTTTGATTCCAAGCATTTACTTTTTATATTTGTCAAAAGAGTTTGGAGGCGCCCTTAAAAGAGCTATAATATTTTTGTCTATAGGAATGTTTATAACATTTGTGTCTTTCCTTATAGACATAGTTACAGAAGGGGCTTATTCCGATTTACCGGAACTGTATCACAATATTGCAATGATTGCTGGCATGATATTTATAATTTTGGTTGGATACAATTTGCAAAAGGTGGTGCGTGAAGTTAGAACTGATAAATCCGATAAAAAGTAAAAATCAAACAACATGACTTTAAACTATGTTGTTGCAAACATCATAAATGGGCTATTTCTTTTTTAACTCCATCATCATCTTTCTTAAATAATATGTTGCAACGCCGAAGAAAAGTAACCCAATTGCCATTAAAATATGGTGCGTGTCAAAAGACAGCGGGACTACTTGCACGCCTAAATCCATTAAGGTGTGTTCCAGCAAAGCCAGTATATTAAATACTATCCCGTACAGCATAAACTCGTAGCTCTTCCTTAAATAGCCTGTAAAGGACTTTAATGTGATAATAATATAAACAGACAGTACAATGCCAATCAGTACAGCCGCAAAATCAATAGCTACATCTATAGCCACATCTGTTTTGCTGTCCAGAGCTATGGCATTTACCAGCAATGGCAATAGTACTGCAATTAAAATTCCGCCTAATATAAAAGCTATATGACGAATTTTTTTCACCTTTTTTTATAAACACTTATTTTTTGACTCAATTCTTTATAAATATTTTGTTTTTGGGCTTTTGGGGCATAAATTTAAATATTAACCAAAATAATCATCTATAAAATGCAGGTAAAAGACTTGAAACCAAAGCAGGGCAATGTTGATATAACAATTGATGTTGTTGATGTAGGGGATGTCAGGGAATTTGACAAGTTCGGCAAGCCCGGAAAGGTTGCAAACGCAATAGCCAAAGACGAAACCGGCGACATTAAGCTCACTTTGTGGAACGATGATATTGAAAGGGTCAAGGCAGGCGACAAAGTGCATTTAACCAATGGCTATGTAAATGAGTGGCAGGGCGAGATGCAGCTGACGACAGGCAGGCTTGGAAAGCTTGAGGTTGTCGGCAAATCTGATGCTGATTCTGGGAAAGATGATGCTAAAATAAGGACAAACATTCCTACGGAAGAATCCAGTGGGGAAGATGTCAATGTCGAGGAAGAGGATGTTGCAGATTCTGATGATGAGGAGATTTAAATCGAAAGGATTTTAAATAGTTAAATTTTCTTAGGTTTATGCTTGGGGTGTGATTATTTGATAAAAGACTACCAATATGAAGTAGCTGGAATTGTAGCTTATGAAATGACTTCTAAAGGGATAAAACCTCGTGACTTAGCTGAAGTAATTCATCAGGAGTTAGGACTAAAAGCAGGTCCTGCTTACTATAGGATACGTAATATCTTGGAAGGTATAATATATGGCACTACTTCTGCCGATACACGTAATCTACCCACTCAACGAGAAAGATTATCTAAAATTTTATATGCAATTGGATTTGCTGAAAATAGTCGTACAATTCAGATTATAAGAAAAAATGATGATCAGTTTAAGTATCCACCACAGAATGCAATCCCATATGATCGAATTAAAATTTTAATTGAAGAAATGAGGGAAAAATTAAAACGTATTAAGCCTACGAGAAGAATATTGAATGCTGAAAGAAAAAAGTTAATAACAAAATTGACTACTTTAAAATTAGATGATCTAAACAAAGTAAGTGGTTTAGTTGAGAGGTTACAAAAATCTTGAAGCGTATTAAATCGAAACTCTTTTAAATTATCACTAGTTCTGTTATTTTATCGGGGCGGTAGCTCAGCCTGTGAAGGAAGCTAAAAAGTCTTCGGCTATGGAGAGCACACAACTTAAATGTTGGCTTAGACGGCTGAAGACCGTGGTGAAAGACTCACGTTTAGTGTTCTTCCACACTCATGGATTCAAAAAGACTTGCTTTTGGCAAGTTTCTGAAATTTCCATCCGCCCCATTTATTTTTAAAATTAATGGGAGAAAAGTAAATTTTCTCCTAAAAATTTGATTAGATTTATATACTTCAAATACGCTAAATTTCTTATGTATAAATTACTCTTGTCAAATAAGGCCGAGAAAATACTTGAAAAACTAAAAAAGAGAGATAAAAAGAATTTTGAAATTATAATTAATCATATAGAAAACTTAACGCAAAATCCAAAGTTTTACGGCAAACCTTTGACAGGTAATCTTGCTGGATTATGGTCTTATAGAACTGCTGATTTTAGAATCATTTATGAAATTGAAGAAAACAAGCTTATGGTTTTTGTCATAGAAATCGAGCACAGAAAAAGTGTTTATGATAGATGATGCTTTTTCTTAAAATCTTCAAAAGTAGTGTACCTCCCTTTTTTTATATCCTCTATACCTTCCTTTATATCTTTCATCAATTTCTTGTTAGACAAGACTTCAAGCGTCTCTTTCATGCTCTCATATTCATTTTTTGATATTTGTATGAGTTCTGATTTAGGCATAGTATAATCAAATACATGCAATTATTTAAATGTTTCTTTTCAAGCGCTCAGCGTAGCCGTCAGTATCCTTCCTGCAATTATGTTGAACAGCAGCATGACAGCCCCGGAAATGAAGACATAAAGTATGGTGCTTCTTATCAAATTGTTTCCAAGCAGGAATCTCTCGCTAAGCTTGTCAGAGCCGTTCTCAACGCCATTTGCAATGACTGTAAGTATGAATGTGATCTGCACAACATAAATGCCGACTATCATCTGGAAATAATAAGTCGGGATGCCTTCACCAAACAAGCCTAGGATGCCGAGTGGCGCTCCGGATGAGGCGCCGCCAACATCAGTGGCAACCTGGCTGAGCTGGCTGCTCAATTTGCCCAAAATTGCCGTTATCATCGAGGTTATTCCAATCACAACTCCTGCAATTGCAGGCGTCAAAAACTTTATCTGGGACTTCATTGAAGAAATAATGTCCGCCATAAGGTCCTTCAATCTTTCGTTAACCCTGTGGATTTCCTTTATGTATCTTGAAACGTTTGTCAGCGCCTGCGCTGCAATCAGGGGGCCCTTTTTTATCGCCTGGGTTAAAACTTTCATTGAGCTTTCGATAAGGTTGCTTGGAAATGAGACAAGTGCGCCGTGCAGAGGGTCGAATATCGCCCTTTCAATGCTCATGCCCAGCCTTCTTATGTTGAGGCTCACCATCTGGAAGAAATCTCCCGAAACAGTGCCTTCCATGACATCAGCCACTTTGCCTACTGCTATCTCGACCGGTATGTTGTCGCCCAGCCTGTTTCCAAGCTGGAACAGCGCATTTGCAAACTCCAGCTCAAGCTGCTTGGCTTTTTCCCTTATTTTGATGATGTTTTTTGACTTGAGCCTGTAGTACAATCCGATTGAAATGCCAAAGCTCAATGGAATGAAAAGGCTTGCAATTGCCGCTCCAAGCCCATAAGGCCCTATTTCGATGTTTGTTGTCGCGCTCCTCCTGTACTCAAGAAAGCAGTATTTCTGCCCGCATGGGTTTGTCAGATCTTCAGCCCCCAGCCCAAAATCAGAAAATCCAATTGCATGGAATATCAGCGGGCTGAGTCCTATAAAAAAAAGTATCACGCCTACAAAAACACTGATAACCAAAGGCGACAGCTGGAATTCATCGTTCCCCACCTTTATAAGAATGCTCCTGTATTTTTTCAGCTCGGGGTTTTCCTCCGAGATGTCAGTGTCGCCGTATCCCGTAGGCCTTCTTGAAAGGATGTTTTTTCCAAGGTAATAAACCACGACAGTCAGGACTACATTGTAAATAAAAGCAAGATGGTACCATCTCACGCCCTCCATGAAGCTTACAACCAGCGGCAGTATCACGAGCCCGAGAATCGGCAGTATGATTCCAAGCATGTGCAGCATGGTGATGGGATTCTGGAGGTTGTGGGCGTAATGCAGCATCTTTTCATAAGTTTCGTCAAGTATGACATCAAGCGCCTTGTCAAGCGCATTCAATCTTCTGGCTTCGTCTCCCTCGTACAATGAGCTTTCAATTAGATGGAACGACTCTATAAACTCAAGGTTCCATCTCTTCCACGTGTCAAGATATGTGTCAAGGGACTCCTTTACAGTTGAATACTTTTCCGTTTCAACGTCCCAGAGCACTTTTTTCATGTCAAGCGACAATGGAGGGGCAAGATGCTGCGATGCAAACTCAATGGCTTTCTCAAGATTTGACGTGTGCCTCATGTACGTTACAACATAGAATATGCACAGCACCATCTGGTTGCTTGCCTTCAGCCTCCAGTTGTTTGCAATGAATTCAGGAGCCCTTCCAAGGGGCTTTATCGCCGCAACAGCGCCCACGACAAACAGCAGCACAAAGAATGTTGACTGGAATATCAAATACGCAAGCAGCGAGCCGAACAGCGCTCCAGCCAACGGCATCAAAAAAGAAAACGAAACGGTTCCGGAAGGCGTTATGCTGAGGTGTGTTATGTTAATCGCCTCCTGGAGCTCGGCTGCTCTTTTTTCATCGGGCTTTATCTTCAGCAGCCTTTCGCTCAGACCGCACATCTTCTCGTACAGAGTCATGTGCTTTGGAAGAAACTCCGCCTTGAACTCCTGGTACTCCCTGGTTGTAGGCTTTGAAGGCTTATCGTCAAGCTTTGCGCCCAGCTCTTTCTCAAGGTGGGCCTTGTAAATCTGCATCAAGTCCAGCAGCTTCTGCCTGTCTATTTCCTTGGACATATTCTACAGAATTTACTTTCACCTCTTTTTTTGGATTTTTTTTGGATTTAATAGTTTTGATAATTTTCAAATTGGAATATTTTAATCATAACTTGCTGTGGAAATCCATCCTCTTGACATGCCTCTTGAGCCATTCATTCCATTCAAAGAGTATCCTTTTAGAGTCCAGAGTCCCTATGTCATCCTTTACCCTTTCCGATATCTTGTGGAACTGGTCATTGCTCTGGATCACAAAGTCCGCCTCAAGGAGCCCCGGATTGCCTGTTTTGCCTGCAAAGCCTACAAGAGTTTCCTTTATCTTTGCCCTCAGCATTATGTTGTCCCAAACTGCATCCCAGTTGCCTGCCCATTCCTTTACATTGCCTGCTATTGCTTTCAGTATCTCGGAATCGCCGTTGGTAAGCTCCTCGCTTGCCTCAAGCTCGTCTTTTCTTGAATCATACTTCATTAAGTCCACAAAGCCCTTCTCAACCAAGGGATCCTGCTCCCACTGCTTCCTCACCTCTGTTATTTGAGTGACTCTTCTCCATCGATGCAGGCCGTCTGCGCTTCTTACGGGATTGGCAACAACAACAACATCTGTTGCCTTGAAGCTTGTCCTTGGCACTCCTAAGTCATTTACAACCCTGTCAAAAACACCATAAGGGGAGTCGCCATGTATTGTGCCTGCAACAACATTTGCCAATGCGCCTATTCGCATTGCTTCATATAAAGCCAGTGCTTCCTTGCTCCTGATTTCGCCTATAATCAATGCAGAGTCACCCATTCTCAGCGTTGTCCTTATGCCCTCGTCAGCAGGCACTTCTGAGCTGCCTTTAGTAAGAGCAGCAGCCACTTTCATTGACTGTATGTTGTAGCCGAGCTTTCTTAATGAATTTGTAGGCAATTCCATAGTGTCTTCTATTGTTATGACTCGGTATTTTCTCATTAATTCCACCAAAACTGCACCCAATAAGCTGGTTTTTCCTGCGCTTCTTGTTCCTGCTATAAGCAGAGACCTTGAGCCGTCAATCAAAAAGCTCAATATGCCGGCTGCCAATGGATTGAGCATCTTGTTTTGTATGAATAAGGGCAATGTCCATGGCTTGTCACGATGCCTCCTGAATGCAAAAGCCAAGCCGCTCGGGTTTAAGGGAGGCGCAACTACCGCAATTCTTGAGTTTGCCCCAGGAATTATTAGTTCTGTATCAAGAATCGGGTTGGCTTCGTCCAATGGCCTGCCTGAAATCAATCTCAGTTTGGATGCCCATGAGTCAGCTTCAGGCACAGTTGGAACTATATTGGTTTTGCAGTCTGCATAATCCTGGTGCACTATAAACATTGGTGTTTCTCCAAGCGGTGAGTTTATTGTGATATCCTGCACTTTCTCATCCTGCAAAAGCACCTCTATCAAGCCAAAGCCGACTGTGTATCTTACAAGAATTTTAGTCATCTCGTCTATTTCTGCAGCTGTTAATCTTAAATTTCTGTAATTGACAAGCTCCTCAATCAAGTCAGAGCCTATATTGTAAAAAACCTGGCGCATTCTTTCAGGGTCAATGAATTCCTGCCTTGTAGGCTTGTGCTCTGCCATTATCTTTCTTGCAGTGTCAAGAATCTCGTACTTTTCCTCTGTCAGCTTGAACTCCGGCGGAATTAGGTGGTAGAGGTACTGCACGTTGTCCGGCAGCTCAAAAATCGTGACTTCTGTGTTTTTGTCAATCTCATAGCTGTCAATCTCCTCTGCCTCTGGAGGAAAAGCCGCCATAAGCTTTGTGAACATGAAGTCGGGCCTTATGTCAGGAGTGAAAATGCGCCTGTAAACGTTCCTGTCGCCGAGCTTGTAGCCCGACAGGTAAGGCTTTGCAGAGCCGATAAGCTTAGTCCTTTCCATAAGCCCCATGAGGTAGTTGAGTATTGCAATGTATTTCTTGGAGCAGCTTATGTAATTCTGGTCAACTGTCCTGTCAATCTTTATCCTCTCATCCCTTATTGTCCTTTTAAGCTCGACATACGCTCCAATCGGATCCCTTTTGAGCAGATCAGCTGTTATATTCTGTATGCCTGAATACCACTGCGCCGCCCATCTTGTGCATTTGGGGTCTGCCAGCAAAGTTGAATAGCCGAGCAAGTCCCTTCTTTTTGTCAATTGGGAGTAAAGCTTTGCAATCTCCTGTACCATCAAAGCCTGGCTGTAGTCATACTCGTAGTTCCTTTTTTGGGTGTAGACAATCTTTGTCACAGCGCCTGCCTCTGCAAGAATGTCCATTGTCCTTGACATGCACACTGGGTCGTCTTCCAGAGATGGTATATGGGGGTACTGCTCCATGTCTATGAGGAGTATTATTTCCTCGCCTTCCCTTGTGACATCGTAAGTGAAAGGCTTTTTGGTTTCTCCGAACAATGCCATTATTTCCTGACCTCTTTTTTTCTTAAAGCGTCGAGCGCGATTTCAATGAGATGGGACTTGTTCCTGTATTTCCTAGTGTTGCTTATTTCCTTCTCAATCCAGTTTATGATATCCTCGTCAATTGTCGCGCTGATCGGCTTTTTCATATTTTGTATATTATAAAATATATTTTATATTATTTTCTGTAGTTTATATTATTTCCTAATATAATGTGTATTTAAAGGTTGCGGTTTTAAATCCATTAAAAATAAATATAACAACGCATCCTCATGCCGAATGCCCATCACAAAAATCTGCGCAGTTCAATTCCAAGTAAGCCCTTATTTCAATAAAAACATCTCTAAAGCAGAGCAATTCTTCAAAAAAGCCAATAAAAATAATTGTGGTATTATATGTTTTCCTGAAGTGTTTTTGACAGGCCCTTTAAGCAAAGAAAAATATGACCCAAAAATTCCAATAGAGGCAAAAAGGCTGTTTTCCAGGCTGTCCGAAAATTATGGTATTCTCTCAGTAATGGGCTCTGTAATAGAGAAAATCGGCGGCAATTTCTACAACATAAGCTACCTGTTCGATGATAAAGGCGGGATTGCCGGCAATTACAAAAAAAATCATCTTGTTCAGAAATCAGAGGCTAAGTATTTGACAGCTGGAAATAATGTTTCTGTTTTCAAGACCAAACTCGGCAGCATAGGGATTGAAATCTGCCGCGACTTGTTGTACCCTGAAATAACAAGAAAACTGATGCTAAAAAATGCGGATATTATATTCTGCCCCTCGTTCTGGAGCTCAAAATCCACTTCTTATGACCGGATTTACAGCAACAAGTATTTCAAAAACAAAACTCCAAAAGAGGTTGATGCCTTGGCTTCTGCAAGGGCGATTGAAAGCCATGCAGTATTTGTTTACTGCAACGCAGCAGGCAGTTTCAATTCAAACGGCGCAAAAGACACATTGCTGGGCAGAAGCCAGATTGCGCTGCCGTTTTACGGCACAACAGGCATATTAAGCCATAACAAAGAGGGGATTTTAACCAAAGAAGTTGGCTTGGGCATTGTAAAAGACGCGAAAAAAGTCTATAAGATTGAGGAGGACTTGAAAGGCTATTACTGAAATGGCAAAGTTTAAATAAAAAGCAATAAATAAAATTCAAAAAAGAGGTTTACCATGGACGCACAATCTTCTCTGCCCCCGCCGCCGCCGAAAAGGCACGAGGGAATCCTGAAATTCGGGCACCAGCAGCAGCCGGAAGCGCCTGATTTCAGCGGCATGACAACCGACATAAACACATTAAGCAGGCGACTCAGGCTTCTCGAGGAGGGCTTCACAAACCTAAGGAGGTTTTTCCAGGTCACAGAGGAGAACATCATAGCGAAGAACAGGCACTACTCTGCCGAAATCAAGACTATAGCGTCTGACATCAGCGAAATAAGGAAGGAGATGCAAGAGCTAAGGGACAAGATGCTCCTTATAATAAGGGAGCTGCAGACAACTGCAAGAAAAGACGAAGTCAAGGTGCTAGAGAAGTACATCAACTTGTGGAACCCCGTAAAGTTTGTGACCCAGAATGAAGTGGAGCAGATTATCAATGAAGTTCTCGAGAAAAAAGGGCAATAGAAAGGTTTAAATAGGTTTATGGAAAGTATGGCATCAAAAGAGAGGTGCATTGATGGCTTTCTTTAAGCTTGGAAAGAAAAAAAAAGGGGAATCTTTGGATGTGCCGTTGCCGCCTCCTGAGCTGCAGTCGCAGCAGCCGATGCCCATGCCCCAATCCCCAATCGAGCAGGTTCTGATGATGAAGCAGCAGGGCTATACAAACAACCAGATTGTGCAGACACTTCAAAGCCAGGGCTACAGCACCAACCAGATATTTGACGCTATAAATCAGGCCGGCTTGACCGGCTTCGAGGCAAATGAGCGCGTTGAGCAGCCTGAAGCAGGAATGCAGGACTATGGCTATGAGCAGCAACAGTACCAGCAGCAGCCGTCGCAGGGCTTCCAGGCGCCCAGGGAAATCCAGACTCCGACTTCAATAGACGAGGAAAGGATACAGGAGGTTGCAGAAGCCATAATTGAAGAGAAATGGGAAGACTTGGCAAAGGACATAAAGAAAGTCATAGAATGGAAGGACAAGAGCGAGGAAAGGCTTGCAAAGCTCGAGCAGCAGATTATGGACATGAGATTAAGCATTGACTCTCTGACAAAAAGCATGCTTGCCAAGGTTTCCGCCTACGACCAGAACATTGTCGATGTCGGCACAGAGGTAAAGGCTATGGAAAAGGTTTTCCAGAAGGTGCTTCCAAGCCTCACAGAGAGCGTGAACAAGCTGGACAGGATGACGAAAGGATATAAAGAACCGCAAAAGAAATAAGGTTAATTCTTCTTTTTAAATTGATTTTTTAATTGTTCTCTTTCTTCTAGTTCCATATTCATAAAAGTTAATCTGTTTTGAGCATTTAAGTTACTTAATCAATGCTCTCATGGCTTCAATAAATTCCTTCGCATTGTCAATTGAGCTTTTTGCAGTTCTTTCTGCCACTGCCTGAGCAACTTCATAATTTACATTGCCTCTGTCCGATCTTGCATCTTCAAGCTTTTCTATAAGCTTTATTGCTTTGTCTCTGGCTTCTTTGGCATCTTCGAGCATGTAATAAATCTTTTTTTCAATGACTCCATTATAAGCATAGTAATGATACATCCCGTTCAAAACCGCCTCATGAACATGTTCGTCTGAAACGTAAACCTTGATTTTAGCAAGAGCGCCTCTTGCAGAATGAAACATGGAGTAATAGCTTATCACAATAACCCAGTTGAAGAAAGCGGATTTCAAATTGCTGTTTTTCTCTTCCTTGCCAAAGTCGAAATTTGCCGTTGCAACCTGCAAATCCCTCTCACCTTTCTGCAAGAATAAAGTTGCCAGAGAAGCTATCGTAGGGTGATTCTCTATGATTTCCTTTTTCTTTATGTGCCCGTTGACGTTTTCAGCTACCTTGTGCTTGTCCCTTGCCATAAACATCCCTCACAATTTGATAATAAATTTCAGCGCTGTAAAGAAGAACATGGCTCTTTAAAGATTCTTTGCCTATGTTAACTTCTTCTTTGCTTGCAAGCATGCTTTCATAGTCATTTTTAGCCATTGCAAAAGCATTTATCTTTTTAGCATAAATAGACTGCAGGGAAGATACTTCCCTTTTAATGTCGTCATGATATTTCTTCTCTATTAAAATTATTAAGTCAATGTCAGATTTTTCATGGAATGTTGCTTTTGCGTAGCTACCAAACAGCAGCATTGCAAAGAATGGAGTATGCTGTTTTATTTGATTTATCAATCTTTCGCAGATTTCCCTGATATCGGCGGCTTTTTTGTAAATTGCGTATTTTTTTGAATGCTCTGCAAAAGCAACATACACAATTGTTGCAGGCTCGTCAATGTCTAATGAGCATAGCACGTATGGGCCTACGCCTTCTGTGTCAATCACGCCGTATTTCACAAGCTCCTTGATGCTTTCCCTCACATTCTTGTAGCTTTTGCCCTTGCCTATGCCCTTGGCTATCTGAATCTGGGTAAACTTCCTGTTGATGTTCTCTGACAGAAATCTCACTATTTCAATGTGGCTTTGCTTGGGCGCTGTCATCTGGTATTGGACTGCTTTCATTTCCTTATAGGGTATTTATAACCTATTAATAGGGTAATATAACCCTATTTAAAAACCTTTCGGTATAGAGAGCAGAAGAAATAGGACTGCTTAATAAGTTTTAAATGTGCCTTGCTTTAATTGCCGCTTGAATTCTTCATCCACCATCAAGCTTAATTCCACGTCATATTTTGTAATTTGGCTTTTCTTGCGGTTGCCGCTTAATTGAAATCGCGCAGAATGACTCCCATTAAAAACAAGGATTGTCTCAATTTTAATTATAGCCCATACAGAGTTGTAATCTGTAATGGTAATCCTGCCTTCGCCTGCAGCTTGCGAGAGTTCACCTTCTAAACTCTGAATGCTAGCTTCACCGCTGATGCCCAGAACTTGCAGAATTCCATATCTCTTAGGCTTATGTAGTGCTTCGCCATAAAGATAAATTGTGTCAATTCCTCGCATGATATGGAGAAACTCATAAACACTCTGGAATTTTTTCCAGTCGTTATTCTTTATATAAGAATCTGCTCCATGAGCATTAGCAACCTTATAAAGCCATTTAACGGTTATATCACGCAAGGTTTTTGAATTGCTATTCATGATTCAAAGAATAATCTGGCTGTTTTTAAATTTATTTTTCAAGCGCTTCTGCTCGCCAGCAATGCAATAGTAAAAACAGCTATTGCAAAAACCAGTATTATGCCAAGAAAAGTCGGGTGGAAAATCAAATTGACTGTTTTGGACAAGTCAGTCTGGGTTTCTGAAGGCACATTTGCTTTCTCCCTTATCTTCAGCCCTGCTGCAATGAATATTACAAGAATTATGAAAACTATGAAAATGCCTTTAAGAGCCGGAAAAGCCTCTATATCCGCGCCAAGCATCTTTATAGCGACATTTATCAAAACTATGAAAAGGAAAATGACTGCAAGGAACGGCGCAACATCCGCAACAACGCTTGTTGCAATGGGAGATATCAAAACAAATATCCCAAGCAGCAAGCCGACAAGCGCACTGATAAACTTGTTGTCGCCCAGAACCCTTGTCCAGAGCAGTGTGGCATAAGCAACAAGCCACACAAAAATAAAGACAAAAATGCTTGAGAAGTACTGCAATCCTGTCACATCAAGAAAAGTTGCCATCTTGCCCTATTTTTTGCCGAAAAGCTTGCTGAAGTCCATGCCCAGCCTGTTGAGTACCGTCCTGTCTTCCCTTTCCTTTGACTCGCTGGTAATCCATGCAATAATAATGCCAAAAGTGACTATCATGATGAATACAGCTACGCCTTCTGTGCCAAAGAAGTTCTCCAGCGTCTGCCCGAAGTCGCCCTGCCACCAGCCTGCTGAGCCGCCGAAAATAAGGACAATTATGACAAATGATATAAGGGTAACCCAGCCCGGCATTGTAACGCCCAAAAACACGTAATCCTGCCCAAAAATGCCTATGAGGATAAGCAGGAATATGACTGCAACGAGGACTATCGATAATTGGGGCAATGCGTCATTGATAATCACAACAGGATCTGCATTATTGGGAAACCTTCCGGTTACATGGGGCACAACAACAAGCAAGCCAACCACAACTGCTATGACGACGTTAAGGTTCTTTTTGTCCTCTCCCAGAATCTTGGTTTTTTGGAGTGTTGCAAATATAATAGTGAATATGAGCAGGAATGGCAGCAATACATCTGTAAGTCCCCATCTCTCAAGTACCCTGAGAAAACCTTCAAGCTTTAGAGCCTCTGAACCTGCCATTTTTTAACCTCTTTAGCTTTTTATTTTGATATTAGTATATAAATTTTGTTAAATTTTTAATGCTTTGCCTCTTTTGCAGTGTCTTTTGTTGCGTAGATTATAAAAAGCACAACCAAGGCCAGCAAAATCAGGGAGCCTGCCAATTCATCGCCGCCTGTGCCTGTGAAGTCCCCCAGCCTTTCAAGCCATGTCCTTCCGTCTTCTGTCTTGATTGCATTGAGGAAGATGCCTATAATGGCGATGAAAACTATTATCATGAAGACAATTTTCCAGCCCCCTTCAAGGAACACAGGCTCGCCTTCCTTGTAAAAAGAGCCTACAAGAAGCAAAAAAAGCACCGACAAAAACAGGACAACTACTGCCTGGGAAGAGACTGTTGTGATTATCTCCACCAATTGCGATGAGGCAACAACGAGGAATGCCATGACAAAAGAGGCTATTGCATTCAGGTTCTTTTTGGTGTATTTCCTGCCTTCAATGTCCTCTGTGCCAAGCACTTTGGTCTTTTCAAGTATGGCAAAAACAATGGTAAAAACAAGAATGAAGGGCAGCACAACATCAAACAAGCCGATGCTGTCAAAGAAAACAAGGACTTGCCTGAATGGGGTGACTGGAGCATCTATAGCCATGAAGTTTCAATGCTTGAAATGGGTATTTAAACTTTTTGTTTTTGGGTTTGGATTCGGATACACTAAAAACCTTTATAAACATAACAGCAACCTTAACCTTTATGTTGAACAAAAGGGAATTCGGCAAAATAAGGCAGGAAATGCATGATATTGACTTGAAAAGAGAGGAAGTGATACAAACCTCAAGGGAAATAATAAGCCTTTCAAAGCAGGTTATTTATGCTGCGCAGAGGAATGACCTGAAGGAAGCGGAGTCTGCAATAAAAACGATAAAGGACAAAGTAAAGAAATTAAGAAAAGTCAGCATAAATACAGATACAAACATCAATGCCGTTGCATTCCAGGAGTATGTTGAGGCTATTGCTTTCTACGAGTTTGTAAAGAACAATAAAGTCCCGACAAGGGCGAGCCTTAATGTTTCTGCAGAGGACTATTTGTCAGGGCTGTGCGACCTGACAGGCGAGCTTGTGAGGAAAGCAATCTATGATGTTATACACAAGAAGTTTGGCGAGGCTGAAAAAATCAAGGAATTGGTGCATGACATTTACGGGGAATTTTTGAAATTGCACCTGAGAAATGGAGAACTAAGGAAAAAATCAGACTCGATAAAGTGGAATTTAAAGAAGCTTGAAGAAGTGATGTATGATATTTCTATGAAGGGAAGGCATTGAGATTTGTGCCTGAAAATTAATCTTAACAATAAATTTAAATAACTTCTGAAATAAACAATCCTATGCTCTTCCATAACATAAATCCTGTATTGCTCGAAATAGGCCCTTTTCAGATAAGATATTACGGCTTGTTTTATGCTCTTGGGTTTATAATAGCATACTTCATGATTTCTTACCTTGCAAAAAGAAAGCAATTGCCAATAACAAAAGACGATGCTGCAGATTTCATTGTTTATGAAATAATAGGAATTGTTTTAGGCGCAAGAATTGTATATGTCTTATTTTATAATTTAATATTTTATCTTCAGAATCCTCTTGAGATTTTTGCATTGTGGCACGGCGGCTTGAGTTTCCACGGCGGCCTGATTGGGGCGATTGCCGCAGCTTACATATTCTGCAAAAAGAAAAAGGTTGAGTTTTACGACTTGGCGGACATCGCAGTTGTTCCTGTTGCATTGGCATTAGCATTGGGAAGAATTGGCAATTTCATCAATGCAGAGCTTGTCGGCAGGATTGCGGATGTTTCGTGGTGTGTTGACTACAGCAAAAACAATTTTGTTGAAAATTTGCCATCGGGATGCAGGCACCCTTCCCAGATTTACGAGTCAATAAAGAATTTTGCAATATTTTCAGCGCTTTGGCTTATCAGGGGCAAAGAGCTGCCAAAGGGCTTCATGTTTTGGGCATTTGTAACTTTATATGGATTATTCAGGACAATGGTTGAATTCTTCAGAACTCCTGACGAGCAGATTGGGCTTATTTTCAATTATTTCACAATGGGACAGCTGCTGAGCTTTCCGCTGTTTTTGATTGGATTGCTTATGCTGCTTAAATTAAACAATAAAAAGAATGATGTTATTTCACGACATTAACCGGCTTTTTCCTCAAAAAAGAATTTATGTTTAGAATTGCAGTGTCAAGTATCCTGTGCAAAGCTTCCCAGCTGTTGAATGCATTATGGGGGGTGATTATTACATTAGGCTGCCTCAGAAGCAGATGGTCCTGCAGCACAGTCTTTAAATCACACTCTTTCAGGAAATGCCTTGACAATATCTGCTTCTCTTCCCTGATGAAGCATTCTCCCTCAAGCACGTCCAGCCCCGCTCCAATGATTTTGCCTGAGTTCAGCCCGTAAAGCAACGCCGAAGTGTCAATTATGCCGCCCCTTGCGGTGTTTACAACCAAAACCCCGTTTTTCATCTTCAAGACTGCTTTTTTATTAATTAGGTGATGAGTTGACTTATTGTAAGGAACATGCAAACTTATTATATCGGAATTTTTCAGCAAATAGTCAAAGCTGACGTATTTGAGCCCGAGCCTTTTTGCCAGTTTTGGATTCTTGAACTTGTCGAATGCAATGACTTCCATATCAAAGCCCTTTGCAATTCTCGCCACATGCTGCCCTATGCTTCCAGTTCCCACAATGCCAATGGTTTTGCCCTGCAAGTCCGTTCCTCTCAAGCCGTCGAGGGAGAAATCACCCCTTACAGTCCTGTCATAAGCCTTGTGTATTTTCCTTGTCAGGTTAAGGATAAGGGCAAAAGTATGCTCTGCAACAGTGTTTTCTCCATAGTGGGGAACATTGCAGACTGTTATTTTTCTCTTTTTGCACTCCTTCAAGTCAATGTGGTCAAAGCCTGTTGATAATGTTATTACCAACTTTAAATTAGGCAGCTTGTCCAAAATTTTTTTGTTGACGATAGAATAGATAAAAATTCCAATTGCATCAGCATTCTTTATTTGATCAACATTATTCCTATTTAAATGGTCGTCAATAAACTGCATTTCGCAATTTTGCAGATTCTTCAAGAAATAATCCTTTTCCCACTGCTCAAGCTCGAAGAATGCTATTTTGAATTGGCTTTTAGGCATGGGTTTATTATTTTGGAATGTGTATTTATAATTTTCTAATTATTAGTAGCTGACAAAAGTAATTGCTCATAAATTTTAGCTACTAATATTAGAAAGACAAAACAATTTAAATTAATGCTTTTGTCTTTATCTATATGCCGTTTAGCAATGTATTTAAACATAAGCTTACACCTTTAGTGAAATGCACCAAGCCCAAAAAAGCATAGGCTATCTGCTTATAGGATTTTCTGTAATCCTGTTTGTTGTTCTTGCTGTGATAAAGGTACAGGTTGACAGCCAATCGGCTTTTTTGTGCGGGAAATTCCATGAAAACCAATTGAATATGGACGAGTGCCCCGTGCACAAGACAAACAGCTTTTGGACAAATGTATCGTGGATGATTACAACTGCATTCGGTGTTGATTTCCTGATTTTTGGAATAGGCGTTTATTTGGCGTTTTTTTACAGACCTTTGCCAGAGTGGCCGAAAAAGGGATTCAGGGAGATAAACCTTGCGAAACTCAGCGACGAGGAGAAACGAGTTTATGATATAATAAAAAACAAAGAGGGCTCGGCATATCAGACGGATTTAATTAAGGAAACGGGCTTTAGCAAGGTAAAAATAAGCAGAGTTCTTGACAGGCTTGAGGCAAAAGACATTCTTGAAAGAAAAAGAAGGGGCATGACGAATATAATTGTTCTGAAATAAGGCTTTTTCTGCATTGAAACTAGTTTCATCATTACTTTAAAAAGGTGTTTCAAAAACTATTTCTTACTATTATGCTATATTGAACTGAAAGGTGAAAAGTATGCAATTTAATCTTGAAAAATTGACCATTGGCTTATTGGCGGCAGTTATACTTGTTATTGGGTTTAACACATTTCAAATGAGCCAGATGAAAATTAATGCAAATGCAATAACTGGGAATGCAGTTGCAGAAAGTAAGCCTACGGCAAATATAGTTGGGAATATTGAAGCTGGAAATATTGATTTTGAATTGGATATAATCCCGAAAGGGGCGCCTGCCATATACGGAAAAGAGCTTGGGGTAGACTATGACGATGTTTCACCATCAAACCAGCAAAAGGCAGATTCAGCTATCAGAAAATTAGGGACATTAGACCAGCAGATATCACTAAGCGGAGAGGACTTGAAAAGGTATATAGCCGTTGCAAGCCAGATAAGCTGCGAGTACTGCTGCGGCGTTGATTCCATAATATTCAGCGACGGCAAAGCCGCATGCGGATGCGAGCACAGCTTTGCAATGAGGGGCTTGGCAAAATATCTTATAAAGAACCATGGAAGTGAGTACACAAACGATGCGATACTGGAAGAATTGGGAAAGTGGAAAACCTTGTTTTTTCCAGGTCCAATAACAAAAAAAGCACAGGTTTTGAAGGCGAAAGGCGTTGAATTGAATTACATCAACCTCGCTTCCAACAAGTACAGGGGTGCAGAAAATGGAAACTGAACATGATTGCTGCATGGATAAAAACAGGGAAGGGGCTGGAATAAAAAATATTGTGCTGGTTGGGATGGTTGTTGCAGTATTGTTACTATCGGTTGTTCAATCATTTCAAATAAGAGCCATAAAGAACCAAATGACCGGGAATGCCGCCGTGAGCGCCGGAGGGATTGACATGGGCGGCTGGACAGATGATGAAAAAATGCAGTACGAGCATCATGGAATAATGCCGGCAAGACTGCAGCAGAATAACAGGCAAACATCTCAGGTGGGAAGTTGTTGAAAATGAGGAAATTATTTTTATTATTTTTAATTTTATTATTCTTTGAGATTCCATTTGCCCATGCACATTGTCCGCTATGCACCGCCGCTGTAGGCGCAGCTGCCGTCTCTGCAAAGTATTATGGCTTGGATATGAGCATTATAGGATTGCTTGTCGGGGCTTTCGGCATTTCAACAGGCTTGTGGCTTGGGCTTAAAATCAAGAAAGAATATTTTAAGTTTCAATTTTCCGCAATTGTCTTGACATCATTTCTGCTGACTGTAGTGCCATTGTTAAGCATAAGCAGCGACAGCATTTACCTTCCATTATTGATTTTTGGCTCTTCCGGCTCGTTACTCAACAAAGTTTATTGGGTTGATAAGTTACTGCTTGGCAGCATTATCGGCGGTGTTACAGCTTTATTCGCTTTTTTTATCCACAGTTACATCAAAAAAGCAAAAGGAAATGTGCTGTTTCCGTTTCAGGGAGTTGCAATAACATTGTTTTTTCTTATTGTATCTAGCTTAATTTTGTATTTGATTTTTGGCTAAAATGGAGAACGAAGTAAAAGATTGGCTTGAAAAGGTTAAGGAGGCAAAGCAGGGAGAAATAGATTTGTCCAGAGACGAGGACTTGAGCATAGCCCTGATGAACCTGATAAGCCTTGAGGAGCATTTCTATTTCACAGCAATGAAGACAAACAACCAAAAGTATCTGGAAATGCTCAATTCAGTCAGGGAGCTTAGAAAAAAATTGCTTGGAAAAATAGTCAAAAACCCGCAAGGCGAGGAATGGTGCATAAGCAAGCATCTTCTTGCTGCAAGCATGCGACTGGTTGAGGTTGGTACAAAAGAGCTTTCAAGAGGCAGCGTAAAAGAGGCGAATATGTACTTTACATACGCATTTAATCTTTATTCTCTTTTCTTTGCAATCAATATGAAGATGATGGAAATTAAAAATTTGGAAGATGGTTTTGAAAAACAAGAAAATAAAAACGGGCTATTAAATAAATTTTCAGCAATAATCAAGAAAATTGTGGACTGCTGCAAAGAATGACTATTTCGGCTGATGCATTTTTGCGCAGTGGGAACAGCAGAACTTCATAACCTTGCCTTTTACTTTTTCAGTATATCCTCCTGAATAAATCATGCAGCCGCACGGGCATATTGATATTTTTGGCTTTATGGCGATATTGATCAAGTCCCCGAATTTTGTAAACATGTGGTTTGTGAAATTCCTGCCTTTGTGCGTCAGCGTGTATGATTTCTTGTCCCTTTTGCCGACCTTGTCAAATTTTATCAATTTGTTTTTTCTTAAAATGCTCAGAAACGGGTATACGTGGCTTGCGCTTATCCTTATCCCGAGCCTCTCTTCCAGCTCCTTCATCAGCTCATAGCCATGCTTGGGCTTAGACGCCAAGAGGCACAGAGTGTAGAATTTAATCATATTGTTTATTTTAATATCCGCCATAATTGGGCTAAAATCAAACTTATATAAATATCTTTTGATATATCAATATATGATATATATAGAAAAGCTTAAATATAAGTTTTAATTATATATCAAAAATGGATATGTTGGAGGAATACAAAATGAGAAAGGGTTCAATATGGATTTTGATTTTACTTTTTAGCATTTCTTTTGTTTTTGCCGATGCAGAAGACTTCACAGAAGCAAAAAAACTGATTGACGCAAAAACCCCTTGCTCAAGCCTGAATGAAAAACAGCTTGAGATTATTGGCGACTATTTGATGGAGCAAATCCATCCAGGCGAAGCCCATGAGCTGATGGACAGGATGATGGGCGGGGAAGGAAGCGAGAGTCTTAGATTGATGCACATCGCAATGGCGAAAAGGCTATATTGCAATGACATAAGCGGAATGGCTAATTATGGCATGATGGGCTATGGAATGATGGGAACGGGTTTTAAAAAGGGAACAAATTACGGAGGGATGATGGGCATGATGGGAAGCAATTTCGGATACGGGATGATGGGAAACTTGGGTTATGGCATGATGGGGCAAAGCTACGGGTACTGGAGTTTCATAAACCTCCTGTCCTTGGTGCTTTTAATCGGGCTTATAATCCTGGTTTACCTGTGGATTGCAAAGCTTTGGAAGGAAGTTTACAAAAAAGCGAAATAAAGAATATTTAAGTTGAAAAATGAAAAGGCTTGAGGGGAAAGTTGCAGTTGTAACAGGCTCAAACAGGGGCATTGGAAAAGGCATTGCAGTTGCGCTTGCAAAAGAAGGGTGCAAAGTTGTTGTAAACAGCTACAGGGAAGATGAAGAAGCCAAAAATACTGTTGAAGAAATAAAAAAGCTTGGGGCTGAATCAATTTTTATAAAAGCCAATGTTACAAGGGAAATTGATGTAAGGGATTTAATTGAAAAGGCAGTAAAAAAATTTGGGATGCTGGACATACTGGTAAACAATGCAGGAATTCTTGTTTCAGGCACTGTAACAACTTTAACTGAAAAAGACTGGGACAGGCAGATGGATGTCAACTTAAAAGGTATTTTTCTATGCTCAAAATATGCTGTGCAGCAAATGCTAAAGCAAGGAAAGGGCGGCAGGATAATCAATATAGGCTCAATTGCAGGCTTGGTTGGCTTTCCAGGCATAAGCGCTTACTGTGCCTCAAAAGGCGGCGTTACAGAACTTGCAAGGGAAATGGCGCTTGACTATGCGAAGTATGGAATAACTGTAAATGCAATTGATCCCGGAGTCATTGTAACTGACATGACAAAAGGGATGCTGGACGACGCTGCAACAAGAAAGATGCTGATGGAAAACACCCCAGTTGGAAGGTTCGGGCAGCCAGAAGACATTGGGAATGCGGCTGTATTCCTTGCTCTTGACGAATCAAGCTTTATAACAGGGCACAATTTAGTTGTTGACGGCGGATGGACTGCGCGCTAGAAAATGAAAATCAGCATTATATTAAACACAAATGAGCCAGAAACAGTTTGGAATGCTTTTAGATTTGGCAATGAAGCATTAAGCAAAAACCATACAGTCAAAATGTTTTTGCTTGGCAAGGGCGTTGAGATTGAAAATGTGAAGGATGATAAATTCCCTTTGCTTGAAGGCTCTGTCAAAAAATTCATAAAAAATAATGGCGCAATTTCAGCTTGCGGAGCTTGTTTGAAAATACGAGAAAAAGAGATTGGCATTTGCCCTGTTTCCGCAATGGAAGATATGTTAAAAATAGTTGAAGAAGCTGATAAAGTTCTGGTATTCGGGTAATTGGAGTTTCTCAAATGAAAATAAACAATGTAGACACGGAAAAAGCAGGCGCTTTTGTTGAAGAGGTTAAAAAAGACAAGAGCAAGGCTTTGAAAGTCAAAAGGGTGGGAGGGAATTGGAATTTAGAAAATGGAAAAGCGCAGTTTACAGCAATTTTGGAGCATTCCAAAGGCTCTACAATTGCAGAAGCAGACGGCCCTCCTTTTATGGGAGGCTCTGGAATCAAGCCGGATCCTGTGCAGTACTGCCTGTTTGGATTGGCAGCCTGCTTTGCCCAGACATTTGCTTCAATCGCCGCAGAAAAAGGCATAAAGCTTAAGCACTTAAAAGTAGCTGTTGAAAATAAGGTAAATTTAAGCAAAGCTTTAGGATTAAGTGATGAGCCTATTGTTAAAAATGTTAAATTGCAGGTTGATGCTTCCAGTGAAAGTGAAGAAAATTTAGATGAGGTTAGGAAATTGGCGGAAGAAAGGTGTCCTGGAGTTTATTGTTTAACAAATCCTATAAAATTGAATATTGAATTAGTGCAATAATGTGATTTTTAGCCGCGAGGTGAGAAAATGAGGAAAGGAAAAAGCAAAGGATGCTGTTAGGCATTAATTTTGAGACATAAGCCATGGGAAATTTATGCAATTGCGGAATTGATTGCAAATGCAGGCAAACACAGGACTTTAAGGATTACCTAAATGGAATTGGTTATTTAGATTACGATTTAATGGCAAATTTCAGAGACAAATAAAAATGAGTAATAAAAAGAGCAAACAAGAAGGAGGTGCAGAATGGAGAAGCTGAACCAAAATGCAATTGCTTTGGCAGTTGGCATAACAACAGCTTTGGTATATGCTGTATGCCTGATTTTTGTAGCGATTTTTCCGCTTGAAACAGTAGTAGCAATTGGAAATTATTTTGTGCACGGCATTGACATATCAAGCATAGCCGCAAAGAACATAACACTTGCAAAGTCGATAATCGGGCTTGTTATAGTGTCTTTAAGCAGCGCAATAACCGGCTACATCTTTGCATTGACTTATAATTGGATTGCAGAAAAAGCTTGAGGTGCTCGCATGGAAGAAGGCTATGACAAATTTGTACTGAAAGGTTTAGCTGCAAGCTCCCTATTACTGGCTTTTTATTTTGTTGTGGCATCATTATTAGGGGGGGTTTCTTTTGCGCTTGACAATTTTGTTAAGCTATGGTATTGGATGATTCCGCTAGTTGTCGGGTTTGGTGTGCAGATAGGAATGTTCTTTTATGTAAAAAGCGAGATGCACAAAAAGGCAACCGGCACTGCAGCAGCATCAACAGGGGCATCTGCAACTTCAATGGTTGCGTGCTGCGCCCACCATATTGCCGACATTGCGCCTTTTTTGGGAATCACAGCTCTTGGATTGTTCCTTACAAAATACCAGTCCACTTTTCTTTTAATCGGGATCTCGTCAAATGTGCTGGGAGTCACTTATATGGCAAGCCTTATGAACACAAAAATACCAAAGTCAAGAATAAAAATTTTCTTTTATTCACTGCTTGCTTTATCAGTGGTGATTGTTTTTGCATCATACTACTCAATTTCGGCAAGCGGCAATGAAATCAGCCAAAAGCAATTAAGCCTGCAAACTTTAATAAGCAATCAAAATGATGTTGAATTCCAAGTAACTACGTTAAGCGCTTCTGAATTCCAGATTGAAATAAATACACACTCCGTAAATTTGGATTTTGATTTAGTGCAGATTTCAACACTATACGACGATATCGGCAATGAGTACGAGCCATTAAATTGGGACGGCTCAGAGCCTGGCGGACACCACAGGAGCGGGATTTTAAAGTTTCCGACAATAAATAATAATGCAAAATCAATTAAGCTTGTGGTAATTGACAGCGTAAGAAGGGAATTTAACTGGAACTTAAAATGAGGTGGGAAAATGGCGAAAGATCCAATATGTGGAATGGATGTTGACGAGAAAAACGCTGAATTTAAGCTTGTAAAAAACAACAAAAAGTATTATTTTTGCAGCAAAAACTGCTATGATGAATTCAAGAAAAAATAAAGAGGTGGGAAAATGAAGCAAAACTTGGGAAAATTGGACAGGATTTTGAGGTTTGCATTGGCTTTTTGGTGGCTTGGACCATTTTCCCCTCAATACAGCATTGAATGGGTGAATTGGGCTATATTCGTTGTAGGCTGGATTGCGCTAATTGAAAGCTTTATAGGATGGTGCTGGATACATAATGTTTTGGGAGTGGACAATAAAAGCCAATAATTTTGCAGATGGTTAAAGAAATTAAAAAATCAGGCAAAAAATATTTTGAATGCATTGAGTGCAATTTTGTATATAAAAATAAGAAAATCGCCGAAGAATGCGAGGGTTACTGCAAAAAGCACCATTCATGCAACACAGAAATAACAAAATATTCAATACAAGTATAAAATGGCAAAAGACGTAATTTGCGGCATGTATGTGGATGAAAGCAAGGCGAAGTTCAAGGCTGAGCAGGATAGTGCAAAGTATTATTTCTGCAGCAGCAACTGCCTGGAAGCCTTTCTAAAGCCCGAGAAAGAAAAAAGAAGCCTGAAATATTTGATGATTTTCAGCCTAGGCTTTGGCGTATTGACTGCAATTTTTGAATATATTTATAAAATCTCGTGGCTTGGGATTCCAAACTACATCTGGCTTTTTATCTTGGCAACTCCTGTACAGTTCATCGGAGGCTGGAGGTTTTACAAGGGAGCTGTTGACGCGGTAAAGGCAAAGCAGGCAAATATGGACAGCCTGATTGTTATTGGGACAAGCGCAGCATGGGTTTACAGCACAATAGTTGCTTTCCAAGGAATTTTATGGCCGACAATATTTCAAGCAACAGGTGCAATAACAGAGGTTTATTTTACAGAATCCGGGCTGATTATAGGGTTTATCATGCTTGGCAAGTACCTTGAGCATATTGTCAAGGGAAGGGCGTCGCAGGCAATCAGGAAATTGATTGACTTGCAGCCAAAGCTTGCTGTTGTCATAAGAAACAAAAAAGAAATGCAGATTCCTGTTGAGCAGGTAAAGGCAGGAGACATTTTTATGGTAAAGCCGGGAGAGAAAATTGCCGTTGATGGAATAGTAATTGAGGGCTATTCTTCAGTTGACCAGTCAATGATTACAGGCGAATCCATACCAGTAAGCAAAAAAATTGGAGATGAAGTTATAGGCGCTACAATAAACAAAAGCGGGCTCTTGAAAATAAAAGCAACAAAGGTTGGAGAAGCGACAACTCTTGCCCAAATTGTAAAAATGGTGCAGGAAGCAATTGCTAGCAGAGCGCCTATGCAGAGGCTGGCTGATTTAGTGTCCTCGTATTTTGTGCCCATAGTGATTTTAATTTCAGTCTTGTCTTTTGCTTTCTGGTACTTCATAGCGGATTTGCATTTTCCAATGGCGATGACAATGCTGATTTCTGTGCTTATAATTGCATGCCCCTGCGCATTGGGGATTGCAACGCCGTCTGCAATAATGATTGGCGCTGGGAAAGGCGCCCAAAACGGGATTTTGGTTAAAAGCGGTGAATTCCTTGAAAGAACGCATAAAATAACATCAATTATTTTTGACAAGACCGGAACCTTGACAAAAGGAGAGCCGTCTGTTACAGATGTTGTTGCGGTAAGCTCAACTGAAAAAAATGTGGTGGAGACTGCTGCGATAGCTGAAAAAGGCTCAGAGCATCCTCTAGGACAAGCGATATTAAAAAAAGCAGAAGAAATGAAGATAAAGCTGCCAAAAGGGGAGTCTTACAAAACAATTGCAGGCAAAGGCATTACATCAACTTACAAAAATAAAACAATACTTGTTGGCAATAGATTATTTATGAAAGATTATAAACTGCCTACAGAAAACTTAGAAAATCAGATTCAGAAATTAGAGAATGATGGCAAAACAACTGTAGTAGTTGCTTATGGCGGGAGAATTGTTGGATTGATAGCAATTGCCGACACTTTAAAGGAGTTTTCAAAAGAAGCTGTGGCAGAGCTTGGAAAGATGGGCAAGGAAGTATGGATGATTACAGGCGACAATGAAAGGACTGCAAAAGCTATTGCACAGCAGCTTGGAATAGACAATGTAATGGCAGAGGTTCTGCCGCAGGACAAAGCCAAGAAAGTCAAAGAGTTGCAGGAAAAAGGGAAGATTGTGGCTGCTGTCGGAGACGGCATTAATGATGCTCCTATGCTTGCACAGGCTGATGTTGGCATTGCAGTCGGAGCGGGAACAGACATTGCAAAGGAAACAGGAGGCATTGTCCTGATTAAAAATGACTTGAGGGATGTCGTTACAGCGATTGACTTGAGCAGAAGAACTGTAAGCAAGATGAAGCAAAATCTTTTCTGGGCATTCTTCTACAATGTTGCGCTGATTCCAGTGGCTGCAGGAGCGCTTTACCCTTTTGGGATTGTGCTTAACCCGATCTTTGCGGCAATAGCAATGGCATCAAGCTCGATAACCGTTGTCGGGAATGCGATGCTGCTGAACAGATATAAGGGGAGAATTGCCTGAGTAGTTATTTTTGCTTAGTTTTTAATTTAATTCTCTCGCTTCTCGGCAATAATTTTTCTTGCTTTTCGATTAACTGCTCTTCTAATCTTTTAATCTCTTTTTCGTAGTATCCTGCCAATTCAATGTTTCCTTCTTCTTTGGCTTTTTTAAATTTAATATTTTTATGGATATCAATTTGTTTTTTTATACTTTCAACTCCTTTCTTGTATTTTTTCTTGTTCACTTTAACATTCTCTTTGCTTCTTTCAATAAGTTTTCAGCAACAATAATCAATTTTCTAATATCTTCTTTTGTTATTATCCAGCTTTCTTTAACTTTGGTATTGTCTCTTTCACTTGAATAAATTTTATATAACTCCTCAATTTTTTCCTTTGAGAAATTATAATTTTCTAAGTAGTCAAATAGTAATGACTTTGAATATGAAGCTTTATTAATTATAACTTTTATCATCAGTAAGCCCCTTATCCTTAATATTAGAGAATAAACCAAGCTTCCTATTTCAAAATCCAACTCCAAGCCCTTTTTGTTTAGTTCTAAGATTCCTATTGAACCATCTACAAAATCTTTAGTGTTCTTTTTTGTAAATGCATATCCTTTATATTTTTCCAACAAATCTGGATTTATTATGGTTTTTGCTTCCTTTATTATAGGCAATATTAAAACGGCATTTGTGCCTAATGTATTTTCAAGCTCTTTCAGTGTTGCAGAAACAATAGTGTAATCGTTAATTTTATCAATTATTTTTAATTTGGTGTTTGTAATCACCAAAACATCTACATCGGAATCAATGGTTTGCTCATTTCTCGCATAGGAGCCATACAAATAAACACCCAATATGTCCTGTAAATATGGCTTTAGGATTTCCAATATTTCAGACTTTATATCCTCAAAAGCCTTTGGCTCTGCTATAAACCTTATTCTTTTTCCTACGTATCCTTTCGGCAGCACTATATGGCCGCTGTTGCCGAATTTCTGGACTAGTTTTGTTGTCATATGTATATACGTATATACAACTTGTATTTAAAGGTTGCGGTTTTTAAGAATTATCACAATAGTAGAGCTTAATTTTTTATCACCAATCATGCACAAAAATCCCAAAATTTCCACAGAAAATTTTAAATACCCAAGGCTTTTAATATGGCAAACAACAAGCATTGGGGGGTGTTTTGATGAGAAAAATAATTTTAGTGATTCTAACAATATTTGTATTAATTTTAACTGCCTGTGCTGTTCAGCAACAGCAATCAATTGAAGAAGAAAAAGAATTAGTTGGCACTTACAAGATTGGAGTTATGCTGCCGCTGACAGGTGATGCTGCTGCTTATGGCATTTCAGAGCAAAGAGGCATAAAAATAGCTTTAGATGAAATAAATGCAAAAGGAGGCATTAACGGAAGAAAGCTTGAGGCAATTTATGAAGACAGCAAATGCAATCCAAAAGATGGAAACGCTGCTGCGCAAAAGTTAGTTAATATTGACAAAGTCAAGGTAATTATCGGAGGAGCTTGCTCAGGAGAAACTCTTGGTGCTGCTCCAATTACAGAAGCAAATAAGGTCATTTTGATATCACCAACAGCATCATCTCCTGATGTAACAAATGCTGGTGATTTTGTATTTAGGACATATCCAACTGACGCATACGCCGGTATCATAGCATCAGAATATGCTTATAATGATTTACAAGCCAGAAAGGCTGCTTTGGTAACTGAAACTACAGATTATGCACAAGGCTTGAGAAAGGTATTTAAGGAAAACTTTGCCAAATTAGGAGGAGAAATTGTTGTTGATGAAACTTATAACCCAGAAGACACTGACTTTAGAACACAAGTCACTAAAGTAAAATCTGCTGAACCAGATTTGATGTATATTGTTCCACAAACGCCGGCAAAAGGTTTGTTATTGCTGAAACAAATGAAAGAACTCGGCTTAAATCAGCCTATTGTTACAGCAGAAGTGCTTATAGGCAAGAAGAATGTTGTAGACAATCCAACTGATCTTGAAGGAATAATAGGTGTTGAATTAAAGTTTGATGAAAAAACTCCAAAAGCATCAGCTTTGCTTTCCAAATATAAGCAGGTAAGTGGAGAGGATCCAGAATTCCCATCATTCATTGCAACAGCTTATGATGCAGTTAACTTAATTGCTGATGCCATAATCCAAAACGGATATGACAGCGAGAAAATAAGAGACTATCTTTACGCCGTAAAGGATTATGATGGCGCAGCAGGCAAAATAACAATTGATGAAAATGGGGATCCGATAATGGAGTACTCAATACTTCAGGTTAAGAACAGCCAGCCTGTAATGCTGAAGTAAATTTTATTTTTCTATTTTTTATTTGTTTTTTTCCTTTCACCATATATATTTAAATACTTAACAAACCAAAAAACAAAAATGCCATCGTTAGCAATATTGCCTCAGCTAATAATTAACGGCTTGATTGCAGGCTCTATCTATGCTTTGGCCGCATCAGGATTTTCGCTTGTTTATTATGTCATGAAGTTCCTTCATTTTGCCCAGGGCGCTGTTATAACATATGCGGCATATGCAATGCTGCTTCTTTACAGCCAGCTTGGATTGGGAAGCGCAGTAAGCATTATTCTTTCAATAGCTGTTGCTGTGCTTGTAACATTGGTTATGGACTTTGCAGTTTACAAGCCTTTGAGAAAAAGAAAGGCAACAGGGGTTGTTTTGCTTATTGCCTCGCTGGCAATACTTACTTTTTCAACGACTTTTATAAGGGCAATTTTCGGCGCAAGCACAAGGACAATAAAATTTTATAACAAAACTTTTGATTTCGGGATTTTCACGATTACTTTAATCCAGCTTGCCATAATAATTTCTGCAATGCTGCTGTTCCTGCTTTTATGGATTATTATGAAAAAAACAAGGCTTGGCAAGGCAATGCGGGCATTGTCGGACAACAAGGATGTTGCGCAGGTGGTTGGAATAAGCCCTGAAAAGATTTACGCATACACTTTCGTCATTGCGGGGGTATTTGCAGGCATTTCAGGCATTCTTATAGGAATTGAGCAGAACCTGTATCCAAGAATGAGTGTGCTAATAATTGTAAAAGGCTTCATAAGCTCTGTGGTTGGAGGCATAAACTCAGTGCCTGGCGCTGTTGTGGGCGGCTTGTTTATAGGATTGGTTGAAAACCTTGGGATATGGTTTCTGCCGTCAGGATACAAGGATGTAATTTCATTCAGCATTTTACTGTTGTTTTTGCTGTTCAGGCCGCGGGGCATTTTAGGAGTGAGGATGAGAGATGATTCATGACTATTTGATATACTTTATGACAACTGTGTCTTTTCTTACAATCCTAGTCATTGCCCTCAACATAGCAGTTGGCTTTACTGGACTGATTAACCTCGGGCACATGGTGTTTTTTGGCATTGGGGCTTATGCATCTGCAATCTTGACAACTCATGGTACGCCATGGTATGTGGCAATTTTAATTGCAGGCTTGCTTGCTTCCTTAATCGGTACAATAATTGCTGCCATAGCTGTAAGGCTGAAAGGCGAGTATTTTGCCATGGTTACCCTTGGGCTTGTGTTTATTGCGATTGCAATAGCCAGAAACTGGATTTCATTGACAAGGGGCGCTTTGGGAATCCCGGGAGTGCCTGACATAATAAGGGACAATTTTTACTACATGATTTTTAGCTGGGCAGTTGCAGGATTGTCAATTTTGTTTTTCTACAACTTTGTTAATTCAGAAACAGGCAAAATTTTGCAGGCAATAAGGGATGACGAGACAGCGGCAGCCATCCTTGGCAAGAACACTTACTTTTACAAAGTTTTGTCAATAGCAATCTCAACTTTCTTTGCAGGAATTGCAGGCTCTTTGTTTGTTCACCACATAAACTTCATTGACCCAAGCGTTTTTGACCTGGAGTTTTTTATTTTTGTCATTTCAATGCTTATTGCAGGCGGCTTGGCGTCTATAACAGGCTCCATTGTGGGCGTGTTTGCATTGTCTATAGTGTCTGAGGCAATGAGATATATTATTGTAAGCCCTGAGCTAATCGGTGCAGTAAGAGAGATAACTTATGTTGTTGTGCTCATACTTATACTAGTATACAGGCCAAAAGGCATTTTTGGGAAGGTTGATGTTTAATATGTAAAAGTCCAGCAAATGAAAAAAATTCAAACAAAAATGAGGGAATAAAATAAGTCAGTAAAATAAAATCAAAAAAACGAGAGTGTCCTCTGAAAGCAAGCATGAAAGAGGAAACCCGCTTGTGATTAAAAACTGAATTATAAATAACAAAATGCTATCGTTGAAAAACGTTTCAAAAAGATTTGGCGGCATCAAGGCAGTTGAGAGATGCTCATTTGAAGTAGAAGAAAATACAATAACTTCCCTGATTGGGCCAAACGGGGCTGGAAAGACAACCGTGTTCAATATAACAAGCGGGCTTACAAGGGCAGATTCCGGCACGATTAAGCTCAGCGGAAATGACATAACAAATCGGCTTCCTTACAAAATTGCGCAGGCTGGCATAAGCAGGACATTCCAATTGACTAAAATTTTCAAAAACTTGTCAATAAAGGACAATTTGCTGATTGCAAAAAAAACAAACTATGATGAAATGAAAAAAATGCTTGAAAGTGTTTACCTGCACAAGCCTCTTGATACAATTGCTTCTGAATTGTCTTACGGACAACAAAGGTTGTTGGAATTAGCAAGGGCTTTGCTTAAGCCCCATTCATTGCTCATGCTTGACGAGCCGACTGCAGGAGTAAATCCAAAGATAAGGCAGGAATTGAAAACAATTTTAAGGAATTTGAGAAAAGAAGGCAAAACAATTTTCCTCATTGAGCACGACATGGATTTTGTCATGGACATAAGCGACATAGTAATTGTTTTGAACGAGGGAAAAGTCCTGAAAATCGGAAAGCCAAGGGAGATTTCAAGGGACAAAAGAGTTTTGGAGGCTTATTTGGGAAAATAAATGAAAACAAAAAACTTGATTTTTATTATAATTGGTGCCTCTCTTTTGGTAATATTTATTTATTTAATTATGCCAAAACGAGTTGAGCAAAAAGGTTTTGAAATTGAAGTAATGGCGGAAAATCTTGACACTCCATGGGCTGTTGATTTTTTGCCTGACGGAAGAATGATTTTTACAGAACGGCATGGAAGAGTAAGCATTTTAGAGGATGAAAAAGTTAATTTTGTTGCAAATCTGGATGTAAGTGAAGTAAGCGAGTCCGGATTGCTGGGAATAGCTGTTGACCCTAATTTTGCCAATAACAAGTTTGTATATTTGTATTACACTCACGAAAAAGGTAACAGGGTTTCAAGGTTTGTCTTAAATGAAAAGCTGGAAGATGAACGCATACTGCTGGACGACATTCCAAACGCAAGATTTCATGACGGAGGCAGGTTAAAATTCGGGCCTGATGGAAAGCTGTATATCACAACCGGGGACGCAACTGTTCCGTCGTCTGCCCAAGATGTTAATTCTCTGGCAGGAAAGATATTAAGAATGAGTAAGGACGGCAGTATTCCAACAGACAACCCATTCGGCAATTATGTTTATTCCTACGGGCACAGAAATCCGCAGGGATTGGCGTGGCATCCTTTGAGCAAAGAGTTGTACGCCTCTGAGCATGGACCGACAAGAAATGATGAAATAAACTTTATTTCCAAAGGCGAAAATTACGGCTGGCCGATTGAAGAGTGCGATAAAACAGCCGAGTATGCAAAACCATTAAGATGCTATGCAGAGTTTACTCTGGCGCCTTCGGGAATTGCATTTTACAACAATGATTTGTATGTTGCAGGATTGAGAGGAACACAACTAAGAAAAATTGTCCTTGACAAAGATCATAAAACAATTCTGTATGAAGAAGAGCTATTCAGCGATTTGGGAAGGGTAAGGGAAGTTGTCGAGCATGATGGCTATTTATACATTGCCACAAGCAACAAAGACGGGAGGGGTATACCAAGGGCCAATGACGATAAAATAATCCGCATTAAGTTGGATTAAATCATTGCATAAAATGCTTCAAATAAAAAACTTAGAATCAGGATACGGGAAAATGCAGGTTTTGTTTGGCATAAGCTTGGATGTAAAGCCAAATGATATTGTTGTATTGATAGGGCCTAACGGGGCGGGAAAATCAACCTTGCTGAAGAGCGTATTCAATCTGGTTGATATTTACAAAGGCAGAATAATTTTCAAAAACAAGAACATAACAAAAATGCCGACTCACGAATTGATTGAATTGGGGATAAGCTATGTGCCGCAGGGAAGGCAGGTCTTTAATTCCTTGACTGTCAAGGAAAACCTTGAAATGGGCGCTTTCCTGACGAAGGAAAAAGAACTCATTGAAAGCAGGATGAATGAAGTTTTAGAGATGCATTTTCCGGACCTGGGAAAAAAATTAAATGATTATGCTTTTGCTTTGTCAGGCGGGCAGCAGCAGATGCTTGCGATAGGAAGGGCTTTGATGCAGGATCCGCAGCTTTTACTGCTGGACGAGCCGTCGCTTGGATTGGCGCCAAAAGTGATGAAAGAGCTATTCAAAAAAATTGTTGAGATAAAAGAGGAAGGCGTTGCAATCATGATTGTTGAGCAGAATGCGAGGCAGGCTACAAAGATTGCCGACAGGATTTTTGTCCTGGAAGACGGGAAAATAGCACTGAGCGGAAACAAGGGCATCCTGAATGACAAGAGGATAGAGAAGATTTATCTGGGCGGAAGGTAACTAATAATAAAAGCTGATTAGCCTTCTGATTGCATGTCCAGTAGTACATTTATTTATAAACACAAAGGTATATAAATAAACCTAGCGAACTGGCGTATAGAGGAAAATAAAACATTAAAAATGATTTCAGGGATACATATTCAGCCAGAGCTGAAGAAGGCGTTTGAAGAGATGGGATTTCTGGAGATGACAGATATTCAGGTAAAAACAATTCCATTAATCCAGCAGGGAAAGGATGTGATTGGGCAGTCACAGACAGGCTCAGGAAAGACAGCTGCATTCGGGTTTCCGATTCTTGAAAAAACAACGCATAATAACGGCTTGCAGGTTTTGATTCTTGTGCCAACAAGGGAATTGTGCGAGCAGGTTACAACAGAGATGAGGAAATTCTCAAAGCACAAGAGAATGAACATAATCGCAGTCTATGGCGGGGTTTCAATCAATCCCCAGATTCACAGCCTGAGACAGGCAGACATTGTTGTCGCAACACCCGGAAGGATGCTTGACCACCTGCAAAGGGGAACTGCGCAGCTAAACAGGGTAAAAGTGCTTGTCCTGGACGAGGCTGACAAGATGTTCGAGATGGGGTTTATTGAGGACGTCAAGAAGATAATATCCCAAATTCCAATTGAAAGGCAGACTTTGCTTTTCAGCGCAACCATATCGCAGCAGGTGCAGGACATTGTAAGGCATTATATGAGGAACCCTGAAAAAATAAAAGTCCAGTCTTATGTTGACGAGGCAAAGCTGGCGCAGTATTTCTATTCTGTGCCTTCAAGGGACAAGTTCTCATTGCTTGTCCATATACTCAAGCATGAGTCACCTGTGCTTACAATAATATTCTGCGCAACCAGAAGAAGGGTGGACATTGTAAGCAAGAACCTCTACAAGCAGGGCATACAATCAGAAGGCTTGCATGGCGGCTTGTCACAAAACAGGAGAAAGCAGGCTATTGACATGTTCCACAACAAAAAGACAGGCATATTGGTTGCAAGCGACGTTGCAGCGCGCGGGCTGGACATAAAGAATGTAAGCCACATCATAAACTATGACATACCTAAGACTTCAAAGGAGTATATCCACAGGATTGGAAGGACTGCAAGAGCAGGAAAAGAGGGCAAAGTCATATCATTATTATCGGAGCAGGATCATGAGAACATGAGGAGCGTGCTTGGAGACAGGTCATTGGTTATCGAGCAGCTGAAGCTGCCTGAATTCCAGAGAGTGCCTTTCATGGCTTCTTCTGAAAGGGGGCATTCGGGAGGATATCACGGCGGTGGATATAGGGGCAGAGACCGTCCAAGAAGCTATTCCCAAGGGGAAAGAGGCTCATATCACCCAGGCCAAAGAAGAGTCTCAAGCAATACAGGCGAAAGAAGACCGCATTCTGAGGGTGAACGAACTCATTCTTACGGGGAGAAAAGGCCATATTCATCCGGCGGCAGGGGAAGCGGAAGCTTCCACCAAAGAAGGAGATTTAGGTAGTCCTATCCAAACAATCCTTTTGCTTTTTTTGTCTTTGTTTCAATAAGAACTTCTATGTCAGCCTGCTGTTGTTTTAAGTTTTCAACCTGCTCTTTTAATATGACCTTTGCAACGTCGCTCGGCACTTCGTCAATAAGCTTTGCCAGTGTCTCGATTGAATTTTTGAGCTTGTCATTGCTCTCGCTTAGCTGCTTGATTTCGACTTCTTCCGCTTTCTTGGCCAAGCCCAAAAACAGCCTTACCTTGTAGCCAATGCCTTTCTGCTCATCCTTCTTTTCAATTTCTTCAAGGCTGTCTGAGACATCAAGAACGTCGCTTGCCTTGTCCTCTATTATATACAAATATTCAGCAGGCACATCAGAGTCCCTTAAAGACACAAGCCTGCTTGCTGCCACTTCAGCCTTCTGCCCTGCAACAATCTTTGCCTTGACTTCCTTTGCCCTTTCAGAGCTTACGGCAGCGCTTATCTTTGCATTCATAACAAAGGGCAGCAGCTTTATGTCGCCAAAATTGCTTGGGTTAATAGTTCCTTTGTAGACAGTTGTGTCCTGCAACTTCAGCTCTTCTTCAAGGCTTTCAACAAAAAGCTCCAGCTTGTCGATGTCTGACTGAGTTGCCGTGTTCAGAACAGCCAAAACAATTTCAACTTTGTCAGCTTTTATTACATCATCTTCGTCTTCTATTATATCAGTGAATTTGCATCTTTTCCTTGCTTCCTCAATTATGAATTTCCTCAAGTTCTCTTCTGTCAGGAATTCCCTGCACTGCTGCGCCATTCCCTTCATCTGGCTGCATCTTTTCCCGCTTTGCTCAATGCATTTCTGCCTTTCCATGTCCATTCCTGCGCATCTCTGCTCGGCAGCCCTTGCTTCAGAATCGGTGTAAAGCTCGCAGTGCTGCTCTATTCTTGAGATTGACTCGGCATTATTCTTGTTCTCCTGCTCCCTGCATTTTTGAATGAAGCTTTCCTTGTCGCATTTGCTTTGCATGCCTGAGCATATCCTTTCCTGCTCAAGCCAGTTGCCCTCGCACTGCCTCATGAAATCATCATAGCTCAACACAGCCCTGCCTGTTATTCTCACTGCGCTGCCTGTTGCCGAGATTGTTGTTGAATTCCCAGTTGATGATATTGGAATGCATTCATAGCCGGAAATGCAGCCTTTGTCGTCATATCTTGTTGTCATGCTCTGCCCTTCCGCGCATAGTGGCTTTTCTATAGTTGGGCAGGTTGTCTGCCTTATGCATTGGTAGCTGGTTATACAGCCTGCATTGCCGTAATAAGCCTGCAAATGCTCGTCTGAATTGCATACTGGCTTTGAAACTTCCGGGCATTTTTGCGCTTCGCAATAATAATAAGCGCAGCCTTTGTCGTCAGTCTTTTTTTGAATAGTTTGTCCTGATGCACAAGTTGGCGCTGTTGGCTCTGGGCATTGCATTGTCGGGCATGGCTTGAACTCACAATTTTTAGAATGGTCGCGAGAAACATAAGAACCGTCAGGGCACTGCTGGACATCTGCTGTGCACGCTATTTGCACTGATTCGCAATAGTAATACGTGCAGCCGTTAGAGTCGGTTTTTGCCTTAAGCTGTGAATTTTCGCCGCATGCAGGAACTGCATATTCAGGGCATTTCCTTTCAAAGTCTTCTTTTTTGGCGCCGCCCATGCACCTTTCGATGTACTTTTCCTTGTCGCAAACCTGCTGCTCGTTGAACCTCCTGCATTCTCTCAGCAGCCTTTCACCTTCAAAATCAAACCTTTTCTTGCACATATCGGCTGCATTTTCCATGCGCTGCTCCATGTAATTCATGCTCCTTTTCCTGCACGCTTCTATGATAGCGTCTTTATCTGGAGGGCACGAATAGGCAACTGCCTGCAGCTTTTCCATATCGGTTGCATCTTTCCTTACAATTGAAGTCCCTAATTGCGAGCAGCCTTTTTTCGAGTACTCAAGGCACTTGGATTCCTGCTCGTCTATCCTTTTGCACATACTTTGCAAGTCTCCAACCTTTTCCTTGAATTTTTTAATTACAATGTCAGCAACCTTGTCGGGCTCGCTGCAGTACTGCTTTATCTCCCTCGGGTCAATGTCATCTCCGATGTGCTCAAAAACCATGCCGTATATCATGTGCTCTTTTGAATAGCCTTCATAAGAGGGGCTCATGTAGTAGCTTTCCCCAAAACCGCTATGCTCGTATGAAAATGCTTCTTTTCTTTTTGCCCTTTCTTTCATCTCCAGCATGCCTTTCTCAAATTCAATCTCGTCAAACTCTTCCCCAAACTTTTCTTTGGCAATTTCCCGCATTTTGCCCTCGTCAATATCCCCCTTTCTAAAGCGCTCCATCATATCGTTTTCGCTGGAGCCCATGCCGCCAGGGTAGACTATCACATCGCCTTCCCTGTAGTAGTCAATACCCTCCCTTGACTTGTCTATCGGCCTGCCTTCGTAATAACTTGCATCGGTGTATTGGGCAAACACTGCATTGTTCAGCATCAGAAGAACTATAGCAAGCAATGAAAATAATTTTTTTACTTTAACCATCTTTTTAAATTCTTGGAGATGGTTCTATATAAACTTTTTTAATTCATTTTCAATAATTTTCAATTCAAAAATCTAGAGACCCATGCGCAAGCTTCGCGGAAATGGGTGCCCATCAATGACTGCTTTCAGGCAAAGAAGAGCAAGCGGTTTACTTTCTTAGCTTTTTGCAGCGCAAAGTCGCTCTCGGTTTTTTTGATGATTTTGCAATTGATTCTTATTTTTGGCTCAAATTTACCGAAAGATTTAAATATAAGTATTATAAGTTATAAAGGTTATATTGATAACGCGCAGGGAAATTCAGGTTTTGGAGCTTAGAAAGAAGGGATTAAGGCAGAGCGAGATAGCTTCCAGGCTGAAGATTTCGCAGCCTGCTGTTTCTGGGTTTTTGAGCAATGCCTTGAGGAAGATACGCGATTCTAAGAAAACAATGAAGCTGGTTGAGGAGCTTGGAATAGAATATGAGGAAGAATAAGCTGACTTGGATAGAGAAAGAGAAGATTTTGAGAGTTGGAGGAATATTATTGTTAATGGTTTTATTCTCTACTTTTGCTTACGCAGCAACCTCCATTGAACTGACAACCGGCAACTTCATCAATGTGTTTGGGAACTTGAACCTTAGCGGGAATAATTTGGTTAATGCTGGGAATGTTTCGATAAGAGGAAATCTTTCTGTTGACGGGAATGTTTCGGTTGATGGAAGCACTTTGTTTGTTGATGCTACAAGCAATAATGTGGGGATTGGTACAACATCGCCAAACTACTTATTGCAAACTGCTTCTGGAACTGATGGTAGAAGCGTTAATTTGAGCAATGTGCTGTATGTGAATGGTAGCAGCGGGAATGTCAGAATTATGAATACCTCCGGTAGTAAAAAACTGGAATTTAACCTGACTGGGCTGGAAGTAATCGGAAGCGATAATTCCCAGTTAAAGTTAACAAGACATTTTAATACAGGTCAATATGTTGTAATAGGTGAGGGCGGTGCAGACTTCACTCTTAGAAGTTTTAGTTCGGGAACTCATTCTCAGTTTAGTTTTATATCCGACACTGGCACAGCATCACTGACAAGGCTGTTTATAGATTCTTCAGGCAACGTCGGCATCGGGACGACGGGCCCTGCAGCAACCCTGCACAGCAATGGAACATTCATACATTCTTCTGTAACAAACTCAACAACTGCATTCCAAGTGAAATCAAAAGAAGGAAGCACAATATTTGATGTTGATACAACAAACGGCAATGTAGGTATCGGTACCACGAGTCCGTCCGCGAGGTTGGCAATACATAAGGATGGACCTGGCAACCTAAGCATGCTAAAACTTGGAGCGGACACAACGGTGAATCATGGAGATCTCAATCAGATTGAGTTTTGGTCCAAAGGCCCTCTCGATGGCTCAAATGTAGAAAGAGCACGGATTGCCCTCGAGACCTTCGGGGCAGGTACGAATGGAGGGAGCCTTACATTTTGGACAGCTACCGGAGCTGGTGCTGTAATTGAGAAAATGCGCATTGACAAAGACGGCAACGTCGGCATCGGGACGACGAGCCCTGCTACAAGTTTACATGTAGTAGGCAACATAACTTCTGGGCCTGACGCTGGAACAAGGCATGGATTAAAAGATTCAAATGGTGCTAGCGGAATGTTTTTTGGCTCTCCTGCTGGTAATGACATACAATTCAACACACATGATAGTGGTGTTGTCATGACAATTGATTCTTCTTCAGGCAACGTCGGGATCGGGACGACGAGTCCAGCGGCTAGGTTAGCAGTAGTTCAAGGTACAGCTTCGAGTGGTGTTGGAAGAGCCATTGTGCTCATGGGTGAAGTAGGTGCCACTAGTCAAAGGGGAGGAAGCGTACTTATTGGCACGGGACAGGGAGGCCTTGGCGGGACTCACGGTGACATTGATCTAGGTGTTGCAGATCCCAATGCCGAAACTCTTGCTGATGTACGGATGAGAATAGTCGGAGGGACAGGCAATGTCGGCATCGGGACAGTTGGACCAGAAGTCAAATTACATGTCAACAGCTCAAGCGATGAGGTTGTTTTAAGAGTTCAGGATTCAAGCAATTTCAAATGTGACATTAACCCCGGCTCTGGAGCTGACTGGAGCTGCACATCAGATGCCCATCTGAAAAAGAATGTAAGGGATTTGGACTCGTCATTGGACAAG
>Ga0209542_10001000_pt1 | contig 67683 bp, 88 predicted proteins | sample RifCSPhighO2_01_FD_184028 | JGI IMG/M metagenome (GOLD analysis project Ga0209542, IMG submission 184028) | Soil microbial communities from Rifle, Colorado - Rifle CSP2_plank highO2_0.1 (SPAdes) (version 2) | ecosystem: Environmental > Terrestrial > Deep subsurface > Rock core/Sediment ...
CACTGCCTTGAAAATAATACTAAACCGCTGTAATTTGTATTACAATACAAGTATAGATGGAGCTCTTCGCCGACTATCCTGCCAAGCGCTTTAGCACGAAAGAAGTAATCTTGATGGCAGGAGAGCCCCCCGGCGCGCTTTTTTACCTCAAGCGGGGAAATGTAGCACAATATGTAGATTCGCACGAAGGCAAAGAACTTATTATTCATATTTATATGCCCGGTGCTCTTTTTCCCCTTTCCTGGGGCTTGAATAACGAAATACCCAATTTCAGTTTGAAAGCAATCAATACTTGTGAAGTTACATTAGTACCCAAAAAGGATTTTGAAAAACTGATTAATGAAAGGCCGGAAGAGCTAATTAAACTTACAAAAAACCTGGCCTTGGGCATCAGTGGGTTAGCAAAAAGAATCGAGATCTTAAACTTTGAAAATGCCCAGACCCGGGTATTGTCCACTCTGGAGTACTTGAGAAAACATTTCGGCGAAAAATTCCAATTTACCCACGAGATGCTGGCCGCCCTCACAGGGCTTACCCGCGAGCGGGTAAGTATTGAGATGAAAAGACTGAAGGATAAAAAAGTGCTGGACTACAAAAGAGGTGTTATTACTTTAAAGTAATCCGTCAATTTTTGCCGCCAGTACAAAATCGTTTCGATGAAGACCACCGATTTTATGCGTCCAAAGCTCGACTCTTACTTTCTTGTAATCATAAACATAAATATTAGGGTGATGGCCTTCGCTTTCGGCAACTTCAGCAATTTTGTTTACAAATGCTATAGCCTTCACAAAATTCTCAAACTCAAACTCCCTTTTAATTTTGGTTTTATTGTCATACACTTCCCAGTTTGGCACTTCTTTTGAATAATTCAGAAGCTCCTCGGGAGTCACAGTTGGCGCGCCAACTTCACAAGGAACACAGGCTATGTTCTTAAGATCCATAGCTTATTTTGCCAACTTCCTGAAGTCTTTGTCAAAGGATAAAACCTCTGCCTGCATAGCCTTTGCTTTTGTGTGCAAAAAGATATCTATTAAACTTATGTTTCTTTCTTTATAGAGCTCAACTGACGCAAGCCATAATGTTCTGTTCTCTATTTTAAGATAACTCATCTTAAATAAACTCAATAAATTGCCTACTATCTCCTTTCTGTCCACACCGTAAAACGACCTCATAACGAATTCCATCTCTAAAATTATTTCATCCGGAAAGAATATACTTACCTTTCCGGCCTTTGCTTCAGAAAACCTCTTTGCTGCTATTTTTGCTTGCTTTTCGTTATCTTGAAGAATAAACCTTAGAAAAAAATTTGTATCCGCAATATACTTTCTCATTTCGTATCTTTAAGCGCTTTTTTATAACGCTCCACCGCCGCCCTCTCCCAAACCATTTTTTCCATTTTCGTGATCTCAGCAATACTTTTTCCCTTGATGGCATATTTACTCAGAGAACCCGCAAGCTTCATAATATCCTCAACAGGTTCAACTAAGACTTTACCATTCTCCTCACTCACATAAGCCTTGCCTTTTTTGTTAAGGCCCAGTTTTTTTCTAATAGGCGCCGGAATGCTGATCTGGCCCTGGGATGTGATACTGACTAAATAATTCATATTACATTAACTATACAGACGTACATTAAATCTGTCAAATTACATTACTTTAACTTACTTTTGAAAAACTCGACAGTACGCTGCATGGCTTGAGTAAAACTGCTACCAACCAAGTTATGGCCGCCGGAAGGATACTCAAATAGTTCGTGGGTTATGTAAGTTCCTTCCAAAACACTCATTAAATTGCGGCTATAATCAATGCTCACCACGTTGTCGTCCACAGCATGGTGAACCTGCAAGCTGCCCGTGACTCCGTCTAAATAATTAGTCGGAACAATTTGCTTCCAAAAGGTATGTTCAGGGGAAAATTCGCCATATGCCTCGCGCAGGCGTGCGCGCTTTCTAGCTCTCGGCGAGTCCGTTGGCGGCGGGCGGTATGAATTGTCATCTATTCTATATTCGCTAAGGTCAGAATATGTATAGCCCGCACCAGCCCAGATAACGACAGCCGGAATATCACGCTTGACCACAAAACTTCTGAAAGCGACGTTCCCGGCCATCGAGTGCCCCCAGAGGCCAACCCCGCTCGGGTCGACAAACTCGGCATTTTGAAGCGCACTATATGCATTTAAGGTGTCAATGACATAATCTTCAGAGTAATATGCCCCGCCCGCCTCGCCTTCAGAGTCACCATGGCCGCGCAAATCAATCTTAAAAACAACAAAGCCATTCCGAGCTAAATAATTAACATAATCGTTGTATCGCTCTGTTGTTTTATAAATTGTCGGCGCTATGTAGCCATGAACAAAGACAATAGCCGGAAATCCTTCGACAGGTTCAGGACCTTTGGGGACAGTCAAAAGCCCGTTAACTTTTAAGCCATCAGAATCATAACTTGTCAGATATGAAGTATAGCTCGCATTTTCGGAATATCTTGTCAGCTCCCCCAATTCGCTTTTATATTCTCGGTCTCTCAAGAATGGAATTGTTAATTCCTGGAAGGGCCCACCTGCAACGCTATGCGTAGCATTGCGGGTAGGAAACGGCGTTGGGTTAGAAGTTTCGTAAGTGTTATTTCTGGACACAAAAACTACCGCACCAATGACAACTACAGCAGCAATAAGCACAAGGTGGGCAATGCCCTTGGATTTCCCCATCTGTCTATTTTAACACTTCAAGTCCTGTGATAACCTTAAATTATGATACTGCCCAAGGGGTATAAGCCCGTTGCCTATTTTGCTTCAGAGTTTGCAATAGACAGTGAGCTCCCAACATACGCTGGCGGGCTTGGGGTCTTATCCGGCGACTACATGAACGCCGCCGCGCTTGCCCACTTCCCGGTTGTCGGCATTGGAATTTTATATAAAGGCAGAAATTTCATTCAACACATCACGGCCGAGGGCATAGAGGAAAAGCGCGACTCTGAGTTTGATCACGACACTTCATTCCTCAGGCCCACCACCATCAAAGGTAAACAGGTGACATTTACACTTCCCTCTCCGATTGGAAACGTTACAGTTAAGGCGTACCATATCAGGCTTGCTGATGAGTCGATCCTGTTTTTCCTCTCAACCGATGTTGACCAGAACCCCGAAGCCTGGAAACGGGATATGGATACCTTGTATGCGGGAGATACGGACTCCCAAATCAGGCAGCAAATTCTGCTTGGTGTTGGCGGCATGAGACTTCTCGGCGCCCTTGGCATTAAGCCCCGATTATTCCATATGAATGAAGGAAGGCCAATATTTCTCATTTGGGAGTTGGCCGCTCAGATTATGAAGGCAAAGTCCCTCCCCTTCTATGAGGCTTGGGAGGAAGCTAAAAAGCAAATTGTTTACACCAACCACACACTGGTTCCCGCCGGGAACCCCAATTATCACATTGATGCGGTGAAGTATTGGGCAGCACCTTTTACTCAGGAGCTTGGGATTGGCGACCCATACGAATTGGTCAAAGCCGGGCATATTCCGGATGTGGACTTCTCAATTACTAAGTTTGCACTTAACATTTCGGCAAAGCAATCCGCGGTTTCCCAAGTCCATGGAAAATATTGCAAAAAGGAGCACCCGGGCAAGAGCTGGATTACTATTACAAACGGTGTTCACATGGACCGCTGGCAAGACTCGGACTTTCGAAACACAAGCCTAAGCGATCAGGAGCTTTGGGACCAGCACTTAACCAAAAAACACGAACTTGCCGAAACGGTCAAAAAGCGAACCGGCATTGATTATGACATGAACCGTTTGGTAATCACCTGGGCAAGGCGTCTTGCTGAATATAAACAGCCAAAAGCCATTTTCGAGGACATTGAAAAGCTTAAAAGTATTATCACAAACGCCGAGCGCCCGGTGCAGATTTTATATGCAGGCAACTCCCACGCGGCTGATCCGGGCTCTGAAAATCTCATTGAGGAAGTAATTAAAATTTTCGCGACAGAGCTCCCCGGATATGCAATTTTTATTCCGAACTACAATATTTCCCTGGCAAATCATTTGACCTCGGGCTCGGACGTCTGGCTCAATACCCCAAAGGGCAACCTTGAAGCCTGCGGCACCAGCGGGATGAAAGCAATATCAAATGGGGTTCTCAACTGCACTGTTCTTGATGGCTGGACATATGAGGCAGACTGGGACGGCACTGGCTGGGTGCTTGAGCCGGATACCGCTGCCAGAGATTTTTATAGACTTCTTGAGCGGGAAATTGTGCCGCTTTACTATACCCGCGAAGACGGCTTGCCCATAAGTTGGATAGCGCGCATGCGAAAGTCAATTTCGCTGGCGAAGCAATTTAGTGCAGAGCACATGCTTGAAGAGTATAAAAAAAAGTTATACGACCTTTAAGCGATTTTTAGCTTGAGCCTTCCTGATATCTTCCTCGCTCATACCAAAGTGATGGCCAATTTCGTGCCACAGCGTATCACGAATTAATTCAATCAAGTGTTCTTGTGAATGAGCGAAGGACAAAATCGGGTAGCGAAAAAGTGTGATTTTGTCTGGCACCGCGCCGCCGACTCCATAGTTACTGCGCCTGGTCTGCGGGACACCTTCATATAGCCCAAGAAGCGTGAAGTTTTCATGCCTAGCATCAAATTTGCCGATTTGCTCACGAGTTGGCAAGTCCTCAATAAAAATCGAAACATTATCGAGCTTCTCCCGAAATTCTTTGGGGAGCATCTTCATTGCCTCGTCTACATATTTCTCAAACTCATCCATGCTTGGTACATTCATGTAAACTGAACGTACCTTGTCAATACTACCAGAATATGTATAATTTGTTTATGGATGAAGCAGAAAAACCAGTAATTGAGCCGCAACCGGGTGAAGAAGGCAATGAGGCAGAAGAAGTTGACCCAATCAATGTGGAGGGAGTAAAGCCAGACACCAAAGTTGCACCACCTTTCGCGCCCATCACCAATCAAATGTTGCAAGGAAAAGAAGTTTCCGTAAACAGCCAAGAAGGTGCTTCTTATTTAAATATTGCCGCCGGAGAGCATGCTGCACGAGGAGTTATGGATACCGGGCAGTTTAAAGAAGTCGTTAAAGGAAACATGCAGAGAGCCGCAGATGCGGGCCCCGCCGAAACATTGCCAATAAAAACACAGCAAAATACTGAGCCAAATAATCCCCCCGAAGATCAACAATAATGAACATTCCCCTGCTTGGATTTGGCACTTGGAAATTAACTGGCGACACTTGCATCGCTTCAGTTTCCAAAGCTCTGGAGGTTGGCTACCGGCACATTGACACCGCGGACCGCTATGATAATCACCAGGATATTGCTAAAGCCATCAAAGACTCAGGAATTGCCCGCGAAGAGCTTTTTATAACAACCAAAATCTGGTTTGACGAGCTTTACCGTCAACAAGTCTTGGACAGCACTAACCGTTTTTTGGAAGAACTTCAGATTCCCTACATCGACCTGCTTCTCATTCACTGGCCAAACCGCCAAATCCCAATCGAGGAAACTTTTGGCGCTTTTACTGAAATCCGCGAAAAAGGCTTGATAAAAAATTTCGGAGTATCAAACCACACAATACATCACCTTGAAGACATTCTGACTAAAGGCTATGAAGTTACCTGCAACCAGGTTGAGCTCCACCCAACATTTAATCAAAAATCGTTGCACGATTTTTGCAAAAGCCACAACATTACTTTAACTGCATACTCACCACTTGGGATGGGCGAAGAATTGCAACATCCGACTGTTATTGAGCTGTCGCAAAAATATTCGGTCTCGCCCGCGCAAGTAATCTTAAACTGGATAAACGCCCGCGGTATTGTGGCAATTCCAAAAAGCAGTAAGCCCGAAAACATTGAAGATAACTTCAAATCTCAAAATTGGAAAATGGAGCCGGACGATATTGTAAAAATGAACAATATCGAGCAAAAGCCCAGACTTTTGACTACTGATTGGCAGGATTTTGATTATTAAGCCTCACCGTCTGGTAATTCCAATGTTTTAATCTCCGGCAAACTTTTGCCAATGACTCCCTGCAAATCCCCATACATCCCGTGTGTGTGGTCAATTACTTTCCTGATTTCTTTTTCCTGCCTTGCCCACTTCACGCTAAACCAGCGCTTTTCGCGCTCAAGTTCAATCTGCATCGCACCAAAGGCCTCAACAATGGCCTCCACTCTTTGCCTGAATTCATTGCCTGTCAGATACTGATAAAGGATCTGCATTTTTTCATCCTGGCCTTCCTGGTTTTGCTTTTCGTGATACAAGCTCACCAAGTTAAACCGCAGGGAAAGCGCAAGCGCAATGTAGTGAGCCACGCCTACAACCCAAACGCCGTTCACATAAGAAAATGTATCGATGGTCTTGGGCAAATCCACACTAACAAGAACCGCCAAATCGGCCTTGGCGCGTCTCTGGTCCTCTTTCAATTTCGCTATCCAGACTTCCGTCCATTTGGCGTTTTTGCTCTCCCAAAGAATTGTTCCGCACTTGCGGTTTAATTTATCTACCACTTCCTGAAGCACATCAGCGCCTCTTTGGCCTTTTTTAACTTCAGAGATAATATCCATCGGAAACTCGCTCTTGAGACGCTCCTCCAGTTCAAGCTCCAAAACCTCACCTTGCGTCTGCATGGAGCCCTGCTCGATTTTGACCTTTAGTTCTTCAATCTGAGTCAATGCGTCTGAGAGTTTTTTATCTTTCTCCGAGTCTTTAAGTCTGTGTTCTTCTTCAGCTTTTTTGAGAGCCTCCGAGCGGATTTTCTCTTCCTCCTCAAGAAGTTTTTTCTTCATCTCAAGCTCACGCTCATTATCTCTGCGCTTCAACGCACGAATTTGGTCTAAATACTGGCCTTCTCTCGCAAGAATTTCGCGGGCGTTTTTTTCGGCGTCTGCCTCAAGCTGGCGCTTAAGATCTTCAAGCTCTTTTTTATGCTTTGCAGAAAGCGAGGACAGCACTTGTTCTTCTATCTGGTGCGTCAATGCCTCGGAAACCTCAATCTCAGCACCACAATTCTTACATTTAATTGTCTGCGCCATGGGGCAATTATACTACTTCAATGGGCTCACAGCGAAGTCGACCAAATTGCCATCTTCATAAACACAGTGATAGCGAGCCTTTCCGTGGCCTTTTAACATTTCGGGAAGGAAATGAGGTATATTCTCCACTACGGAGCTATTATCCTTACTTGTTACTTCCGTTAAGTCCAGCCAATCCAACACTCCTTCACGAGTTTCCTTTTTATTAAAAATTACTGTTCTATCATTAAAATTCGCGACGTATGCATGCATACCTCCGTTGTGTTTTTCCTCTCCCGTTGTGACGTCCCAAGTAACAATTCCGGTATATCTAAGATCCGGCGCCAAGCTCAAATCAATCAGCTTGTCGGTTTCCTCGGAAATTTCTCTTATCACACATTCTTGCGGTGTCTCTTTTGCGTCAAAGTTTATTTTGCCACCCAAACCGTTCCACTTATCTTTGTTTGGTCTATTGTTTCTATAAAGCATTAAAACTTTATTTTCAGCGGGAACAACACAAAATCCGATTGTATATTTAATATCAATACCACGAGGCACTTCCACCATGGAACAATTATACTACACCTTAGTAAACTTCATCGTGAGTGCCGATGTCTGTGCAATAGATAATATTATCCTCGATATTAATTATTATTCGAACGCTACGATCCACAGAAACAGACCAGTTATTTCTCCCGGATAGCTTGTGGAGCCGTAGTGAAGGATGGTCCGGATTTTTTGATAATATCTTAAGTTGTTTTCTAATTCTGTTTGTTTGCTGTGGGTCTTTCCTGGCTATTTTTCTTACTTTTTTATAAAAGGCATCGGAGAAAAATACCTCGTACATTATTCACTTACAATGAATCAAAATAATCGTCAATATCTTTTGCAGTCTTTAAGACAACCCCCCTGCCGTTTTTATAGTCTTCTTTTGCTTTTTCGGCCAACAAATCATACTTGTTCTTAAATATATTCTTTCTCAAGGAGTCGCGGACTACATCGCTAAACGAAGAATACACCCCAGCTCTCACCAAAAGCTGCGCCTGCTCTTTCAGTTTTTGTGGAATTGAAATATTTATCGTTGCCATACAATAACTATACAATATTCATACAATAAGTCAACATTACAACTTAGTCAAGGCATCCTTGGCGGGCTGGTAGTTAACGTTATACTGCACGGCTTTTTCAAATTCTGCCCGGGCGGCATCAACATTTCCTTGAGCTAAATATACCTCTCCCCTGATTTGGTAAAGCTCGGAATAAGCCCTATTGCCACCATTTAAAATTCGCTCCGAAAGCGCCATAACTTTGTCATATTGGCCCAACTTTTGCATTGCCAAAATCGGCTCCAGCTGATACCAAAGCATACGGCGCGGGAGCCCGTCTGCAATTGATTCATAATTCGCAATCGATTCTTTAAAATTGCCCAGATAATAATTTGCCACTGACATGTTAAAGGTCGGGAAAACGTTGTCTGTTAATCCCTGTTCTTTTTCAGACCGCACCAAAGTATTCTGCCAAGCAACAGTCTCATTCATTTCGTTTCCAATAATAGCTTCTACCAATTCTGCCTGCTCAGGGGTGTACACAACAATGTAAACATAATGAAAAGGCTGCCAAAGTGTCAAAAAATCATAGTAGGAAAACTCGCGGTTCGGCCCCTCAAACGAGTCGTCTTGAATTATTACCTGTTTGGTTTCGTCATAACCCTTAACAATCCTGAAGTGACCAATGTCATCATTTGCATGAAGCATGGTTTTGACAACTACCGGTATCCCGTTTGCGGTGAACTTTTTCAGAGTATCAATATCACCATTGGGGCGGGCAATTGCCTCGTAGCCGTACTCGCGGGCCCATGCTACAAACTCATCTGTAAAGATTGTTTTATCGTCATTGTCCCCGTTTGCCACCTGCCATGGGCGCATCTTGTCCCCAAGTTCTTTTTGCGAAACTTTCTTGCCAAACCAACCCAGGGACATGGAAAGCGTTGCCGGGCCGCAATTGTTGAAAGTCTGGTATGAGTGATTAAACGAGCCAAGGTTCACAGAGCTCGGAGGAGTTTTAACTTCAGTGAATTCTGCTTGCCCGTCCGAAGTTCCGACATCGTCGGAACGAAGTGCGGGAACGAATTTTGTCTCAAGTGCGGGGCGGGGGCGATTTTGCCACGCGTAAAATCCGAACAAAGCTCCAGCAACAAATAAAACACTGACAATTTTCTTTAAATTCATGACCTCTTAATTATACCTTGTGCCTTCTTCTTTCAAGTTCAGACAAATGCTTCTTCCGAAGACGCAAACTATTTGGCGTAATTTCAAGAAGCTCATCGGCTTCCAAAAAGTCCAGTGACTGCTCAAGTGAAAACTTGGTTGCCGGAGTCAACTGAATCACGCCATCCGAGGACTTCGAGCGCATGTTGGTCAGCTTCTTGCCTTTGCAAACATTGACCGGAATGTCCTCGTCTTTGGCATTTACCCCAACCACCATTCCTTCGTAAATGACTTCCCCGGGGCTCACAAAAACCACTCCTCTACCTTGGGCATTTTCAAGCCCATAAGCCAAGGCAGTGCCCGACTGACTGGCAATTAAGGCTCCCCGGCGCATTTTGGGGACGGCCTTGCCGACTTTCTCATAGCCCGCAATAACCGAGCTATAAACAACCGTTCCTCTGGTTGCCGTGAGTAAATGGCTCCGGAGGCCAATAAGGGCGCGTGTTGGCACTTTATAGAGAAACTCAACATCGCTGTCCGAAGTAGGCTCCATTTTAATTAAGGAGGCATAGCGCTTACCAAACTCCTCGTTTATAACGCCGACGAATTCGCTTGGGACAATGACCGAGACTTCCTCGACTGGCTCCTGGCGCTCGCCGTCTATAACTTTCTCAATTACCTCGGGTTTACCCACTTCCATCTCATAGCCCTCGCGCCGCATAGTTTCAAGAAGAATTGAAAGGTGAAGCTCCCCGCGGCCGGAAACTATAAACCTGCCGTTGCCCTGCTTTTCGAGTTGCAAACTGAGGTTACTTTCAAGTTCCTTCTCAAGCCGCTCTTCCAGCTGCCTACCTGTTACAAACTTGCCTTCACGCCCGACAAAGGGGGAAGTATTCGGACCGAGGTACATGTGGAGCGTGGGCTCACCAATTGCTATGGCCGGAAGAGCGGTTGGGTCCGAAGGGTCTGCTATGGTGTCCCCGATTTTGGCATCGGGAACGCCAGAAAAAGCCACTATTTCGCCACTTCCCGCCTCTTCCACTTCAACTTTGCCAAGCCCTTGAAAAACCATGAGCTTTTCGACTTTGTAGCTTTTTTGCTCTCCTGCTATCACGACTTTTGAACCCGGTTTAACTACGCCTTGATGAACTTTGCCTAAAACAATCCTGCCCAAATGTGTGTCCTGCTCAAGTGAGCTAACCACCATTTTGACTGGGCCTTCAATTTGCCCGGAAGCAGGAATATGCTCGACAATTGCATCAAGAAGCGAAGAAATATTGCCGGCTTTTCCAGGGTCATCCGGCCCGCCTACCGACGAGGCAGGCAAATAATCAAAAGCCACACCCTTTCGGCCAATTGCGTATATCACCTTAAAATCAAGCTGGGTGTCTTTAGTTGCAAGTTCCAAAAATAACGATTCAACTTTTGAGACAGTTGCAACAGGATCGGCAAATTTTTTATCGATTTTATTGACCACGACGATAATCTTTAAGCCCATCTCCAGGGCTTTTCTTAAGACGAACCTCGTCTGGGGCATTGGACCCTCTTGGGCGTCCACTATGAGGAGTGCTCCGGTGGCCATGCCAAGTGTGCGCTCAACTTCACCTGAAAAATCCGCGTGACCTGGAGTGTCAATTATATTAATCTTGGTATTTTTGTAAGTTATGGCGCAGTTTTTAGCCAGAATCGTAATTCCACGCTCGCGCTCAAGCTCATTCCTGTCAAGAATTTGAGTTTGTGCCATTTCCTCTTCGTTTTCGCGAAAAACGTGCGACTGCTTGAGCATCGCGTCCACCAAAGTGGTCTTGCCGTGGTCAACGTGCGCGATAACTGCAATATTTCTGACTTCCATATTTTTAGTCCAAAAACTCTCTTTCTTTGTCATTCCGGGCTAGACCCGGAATCCATACAAATATTATTTATATAGATCCTGAATCAAGTTCAGGATGACAGAAGAAATAAGAAGTTTATGAACAGTAGTATTTTACCAGAAATTGGCAAAATTAACGAGTTATCTCAAACAGCTGGGCCAGGGAGCAACGCCTCTTTGTTGAATTACAAACGCTGCAGTTTTGATGGACTCTTCGGCATTAGTTCTAAGCGCCGGATTCGGGTCCAAGCCCATTTGAACCCTATAATTACTCCAAGTACTCGAAGAAAACTGGAACATGCCAAGATAATCTTTATTTTGAGAATTAACGTTAAAATGGCTTTCGCAATTAGCAAGGCGCTCCAGAATGTTTTTGTCTATGCCATAAGACCCGGCATACTGGGTAAACCAGCCCTCCAGCTCGGGTGGCGCCCAGACATCAGGGGTGGGAGTGGGTATTGGAGTTGGAGTCTCGATGAGTATTGGAGATGGCGTTGGGCTTGCCACATTCATGTCAACTGAACGTGGTGTAAGCTCCGGCGTTTCTACTGCCGCTGACACATGTTTTTCTTCAATTACAGGTGCCTGGGTTTCCAGAACGACCGTGAGCTCCCGCGGGCTATCTTGGGCAAGCGTTTCCGGCGCAGCAACATTTATCTTTGCCAAAACAAGCAGCACCGGCAGATATCCCATGGCAAAGCCAAAAAGAAACAAAAACGGGTGATTTCTCATCCAGTTATTAGTATACCAGTTGCAATCCGACCGGTCGCGCCTTCTGCGCGATAAGAATAAAACAAATCCGTCCGCTCATAAGTGCAATAAGGCATAATCTCGATATTTTTTTCGTCAACTCCGGCTTCAACCAGTTGAATTTTATTGGCCATCCTCAAATCAAAATTGCCCTTGGCTCCCGGCAAGACCGCTTCGTCCACTTCATAATGCTTTACACAAATGCACGGCCCGATACCAACAACCAGATCGCTTGGATTTGTGCCATGTTCTTTTTGCATTTTAAACACCGTCTTCCCGGCAATTTTTTTCAGGGTCCCCCGCCAGCCAGCATGAGCTATTCCGATTGCAGTATTTTTAGGGTCAAAAAAACAAAATCGGCACACAATCTGCAACTTTTATCGCCAGCCCAATATTGGCTTTATCGGTAATCATCGCATCGGCTTCAAAACCTGTAACATCTTTATTTTGTACAACCAATACATTGTCACCGTGAACCTGCTTAACCGTTACAAAATTTTCAAGGTCAATTTTGCTACTCCTCGTACTAACGAAGTGTTTTACTTGAGGAAATTTGGAGAGGTTGTCAAAATGAAGCATAAGCCTTATGCTGCTTCTTCAGCCTCGCCTGCACCTTGGTAAAGAGGGCTCTGCGAGATAACATATGGTGGTATGTACTCTCGCTTGCCGGCTTCTGGTATATTCGCTCTAAGGCCAAACTTGGTCAGCAAGTCCCTTCCGCTAGGATATAAATCCGCATCTGTATAGCCCAGACCATGCATGAAAGCAGACCAGGAACCTGTATTTTGAGTAAAAACTTTAGGCTCCCAATAAATTATTCCAGTCCCTTCCTCCAGTCCTACTTCAAATCTTCTTTCCTGCAGAACCCTCAACACCTCTTCAACCCTTGAAGGGTCTAAAGTTTCCTGTGTACCTTCTTGTGCTTCAGCCTGCACCGGCTGTTGCTCCCCAGCATCTTCTGATGTTTGCACTGTTTCTTGTGTTGGTTGGTTTTGACGCGCAGCTTCCATACTCTCAACTATTTGGTCCACCTGATGAAGTGAATGATCACTGCCTGCCCATGGATTTGGGACTTCCTGTGTTGTTGGAGGATTTCCAGCGTTACCCGATGTATCTTCTACCTGTGATTGCTTGCTTCCATTGGCCACTGGGCTAATAACGAGCGATGCACCTAATCCCACCATTGCTGCACCCCTACCGGCAAGTCCTACTTTTCTCTTTGTACTGGGGCTTATTTCTATGTGAGGGGGCTTAATATTTTTCAACACACCGTTTACCATAGATCTTGGAGATATCTTAACTCTGCTTCTAATATCTTCTATATCTTGTCTTATTTCACTATAAGTTGACCTCAGTCTTTCTTTAATAACCTGCAATTTAGAAGGCTCTAATTCAAAATCTTCTTCACTAAAATCCGAATCAGTTATATCATCTGCTATGATCCCATCAACATGTTGCGTAATCTGCTCTTTATTAACTTCATTCTTCAAGTTATCAAAAAGTTGTTCCATAGAAACTCCCCGTTGTTTACAAGCATTTGGAAGAATATTTCTAAATTTCAATTCCCTGGCATTCTCAGGAGGAAGATTATTTAAATAGTTAATATATAAGTCTGCAACTTTATTCTCAACCTCGATATTATCACCAATTTTCTCCTTCACCGCTACTATAGATGCTGCCATGGCATATCCCGTAGTACTTCTACCACCAATTTTCTCTTTAGCGAGACTCATCACTGCGTTCCATTTTGAATTTGAAGCATGAAGCTCCTCTGCCTCAACACTGCCGGACTCAACTTTACTCAACCACTCCTTGGCCCTTTGAGCTTTCATTTTCCCTCCAAAGGTGCGGTCCATTGTTTTAAAAAAGTCCGAATTTTTTGTTTCATCGTCAATTTGTGAAAATGCAGAGTCTACCGAATCCTCAAGAAAGTCCGCATTGACCAAATCTCCCTCTCTTGACCCCGTTACTTTTTCCCAATTGTGCAAGATTATCTTCCTTTCCTCCTGTTTATATCTTTCTCTTTCATCTTCATAGGCAAATGATGTTTTAGGTTCTGCTGGAACAATAAACGAATAGTCACTTTCAGGGCTCGAGATTACCTTTGTGGGTATTTCAACTGTTATACCTGGTTGTGTTAATTGTTCCATTATTTTTTGTTTTTATGCTTCTTTAAACTATCCAAAAGCAACTGATCAACAAAATATTTAAGTCTGGCTTCAAGCCTGAGCTTGGCCATCGGCACTCCTTCCAATACTTCCAAAAACGCGTTTTTTGGGTCTTCAGCATCCAACTTCTTGTTCAACCTGTCCATTTCATCCTTAGATACATTTTGCCCCACAAACACAATCATTTCATTGAGGCAAAAAGAATAAACTTTGTCATAAATCTTATCGTCTTCCTCTTTTGGCCTTTTGTCCTCAAAAAGCTGAAAACGCTTTTTTATGTGCTCATCCAAATTAAACTTTGCCATTGATATAGATATTATAGCAAAAAAAGCATTAATCAAAAAAAAGTCACACCTTAATTTTTGACTGCTTAATAATAGACCATAAAGTTTTTCTTTTAAGATCTTTATTGTGTACAGGAACGGTCACTCTAACCTTCAATGAAGCATTATACAAATGCAGATGGCTTCCAACTTGCCTGAGCTCAACGTAACCATTCTTTTTTAGAAGTTTTATGAGTTGGCGCGGCTTCAGGGCCTTAACCTTAGGCATGAATAAATTTATCTGAAACGCTCACATCAATTGGAGAAGCAAAACTGTTGTTATCCGGTTCTGGAATTTCCTCTCCTGCTTCTTTGAGAACTTCTAAATACCCTACAATTGCATCTTTAACCATTCGAGTGGCTTCCTCAAACGTGTCACCTTCGGTCACGAGTCCCGGTAACTTAGGAACAGTCACGGTAAAACCACCCTCATCCGCAGGGTCAAAAATTGCATTATATCTCAAAATATTTTTAGTTTTCTTGCTAGCCATACACATATTATACATGACTCTTCAATTTTCTTTATGTCAATATTAGGAAATATCAGGAAACATCTGGCAGGATTAGGTATTATCTGGTAAAGTGAAATATGTTGATTCCACCTCGCTACAGGCTAATTCCGGAAATCACCCAATTGCTCTCCTCAATCGAGGCAAGCCGGGAAGTTATTGAGGCAATTGCCATCCCGCCGGAAATTGAAAACAATATCAGGAGAAAGTCCACTCTCAAAAGCGCGCTCTTTTCCGCCCGGGTTGAGGGGAATCCCCTAACCCTTGATGAGCTTGCCCGCTCCTCGGAAACTCAAAAAAAACTTGAAGTCATGAACATCCTGAAAGCGATGAACTTTATTAACGAACAGCCGGGCCGTGATGTTACTTCAAAAGACATATTGAAACTTCACGAAATTGCAATGAAGGGCTTGACTGAGAGCGGAGCATTTCGCACCAACATGGAGGCAATTTTTAATGCTGCGGGAATTGCCGTTTACATGCCCCCACCCCCAAAGCAAATCCCGGCGCTCATTACACGATTAATTAAATATATTAATTCTGACCGAGAAAAGCTTACTCCGGTCAAAGCAGTACTCGCCCATTTTACTTTTGAGAAAATCCACCCTTTTTTAGATGGCTCGGGCCGTGTCGGAAGATTACTTATGCAAAAAATTCTAATTCAAGGCGGCTATGGGATGAAGGGGCTTCTGAGCTTGGAAGAGTATATTGATGAGCACAGAAGCGAATACTACAGAATGCTCGAGGAGCCCGAAAAAGACGCAACCGACTATTTGGTGTTTATGCTCACAGCAATCGACGAGACCGGGAAAAAAGCTCGAGAGTTAGTCATGCAAAAACAGGAAGCCGAAGTAACCGATTATCTTCTTCCCCGCCGCGCCGAGATTTATAACATTATAAAAGACCACAAACTGGTGCAGTTTGATTTACTCAGAAGAAGATTCGCAAAGGTCAACGAAAGAACTTTGAGATACGATCTCAAAAAACTGGCAGATCAAGGGTTAATTAGAAAAAGAGGTGCTACGCGTGGGGTTTACTATGAAGTAGTTTAACTTCTTTTCTTGCGTTTTAATTTGTGATGCTTATGGAAGATTTCCCAAAGTACTGTGCCAATTAGTATCACCGCTCCATAAATCCCCATCATTGTCAAAAACGACTTAATATTTTCAAGCCCGCCAATTTTTTGAATTATAACCATCATAAATATGATCCAAATGAACGAGGAGACACTTGTGATCACTATGTAAGTTCTAAATGTAAGTTTCGATAACCCTGCAATATAGGAAACTGCATCAAAATAATTGTTACCAAATAGCCTTATTAATAAGAAAGTCTTAGTATTATTGACGTGTATCAAGTGTTCAATTTCTGTAAATACTTTTTTACCCATCATTTTTATCACTAAAGGTCGTCCGAAGTGTCGGGCCAGCAAGAAACTAATTGAAGCTCCAACAAGAATTCCTACTAAGGACAAAAATACTGCTGTCCAAAAGCCGTAAAGCAATAATGCCACAGGCCAAACAGGAACTATCGGCAGAGTTATTATTACAGTAGATAAAACTGTATATCCAATATACACCGCCATGCCTAATAATTGGTGCTCTTTAAGAAGGGTTATTATTCGTTCATATCCTATCTGCTTGCCTGCATATCCAGTAGCGATAAGAAAAATTACAATCAAAGTAACAAATATATATTGTTTTAAATGAAGCCTCAACTGATGCATCTAATTAAGTATACTATGTTTACTATGAATTTCTTTCTGTATGTACTACTTTTTCCTTTTTGGCTCGTTGTAACTTTATGGACAATCGCAACTCACAAGGGAAGGCCATGGAATTTCATATGTGAAGTAAAAAGATTTACTAAATTTTACGCTAATAAAAAACAGGCAGATACCACAATCCTGTTCCCTGAAAAAAACACAGAAAGACCTGATACTCAACTAATAAAGAAACAGTTGAGAGCATTTTCAAAAATATCAATTTTCGAAACTAATTATGGAAATCCTAAAAGCTTTCGGAGAATATTAATTTTCACCGGAATCCATGGTAATGAATTTGCCTCGGTAACGGGGTTTTTTGGAATTAACAAACTATTAAAACGATCAAATAAAAGTGTTCTACCAAATATTAAATTAACAAGTCCATTAAATATCTATGGTTACAAAAAAAATACTCGTTTTGATGAACTTGGTGAAGATCTAAATCGAAATTTTGCAAAATCGTTAAATCCAAAGATAAAGCTACAACGCAATTTGATTGATAATTTTAAGCCAACTTTGGTTGTCAGTTTCCATGAAGGTCCCGTAAATAACTTTCTTCTCATATCTGAACCAAATACTCAGGTACAATTTACCAACAAGTTTTTGCGACTTACAAAACAACAAGGCATAATTCTGGACCCTTTCTCCTACCTCAAATATCCTCTTAAAACTTCAGGTTTATGGCAAAAAGGAATTTTTTGTGAAGTGTTACAAAGAATCGGAAGTCTCAGCTCTTTGGGAATGTACTGCCAGAATAAGGGCATCAAGTGCATAACTCTTGAAACAAATTGGAATCTAAGTCTAAAGGAACGAGAAAAAATGCAAATTTTCATCCTAGAAGCTATTTTAGATCAAAAAATCCTGATAAATTAAGTGTAGTATATATTTATGCCAAAGGAAAACTTGGTTTTAGTACATTCGTTCCCTACCAACAGTATTTTGCTTTCAGGGCTTATCCATTTTCTACAAGACCATTTTGAAGTTTACCCGGTAGACTTACCGGGGTTTATCTCAACCAACCCTCCTCTTAGGAGGATATCATTAGACACTCTCTCTCACTCTCTACACAATCAAATAGAGAAATTGGAACTACCGCATTATATCGTCGCCGGAATATCCTTTGGTTTTTGGGTAGCTACAAATTCCAAATTATCACGAGCTTGTCGCGGCATAATAGCTATTGAGCCATATATCGATGTGCGGTGCTTAAACAAACAAAGAATAAGCTTAAGCAAAAGATTTTTTTATAATGCAATTACTAGACTTATTCTTTTCCTTCATCTTGAGCATGTTATTTGGAACAGCAGACTATGGAAGCACCACTACCTTGGTTTAAGTGGATATAAAGCCAGAAGAAGCAAGCTAATTCACAGAGAAATTGACCCGCGGACCTTTTTTGCAGTGGCTAATTTGCTGTTAGCAAATCATACTAAATGCACACTTCACCAACTTCCTCATGTGTTAATTATTAATCCCGAGGATTTAACTTTAGACACAAATTATATTACCAATTATTTCAAAAATCATAGCTGGCAAACTCTGATTTTAAAAAACAAAATCGGCCACTATCCACGAAAAGTCACCAAACAGTACTTTCAAAAGAAAATTAGTAAAAACGATATAGAAAGAATTTATCATTTTTTTAACTCACATTCTAAAGGTTAAGCTGCCTACATGAACTTTCATTCCTCAAAAAAGAAAAGATTGGTAAAATTAGTACTACTGATACTCTTCTTTTTGCTCCTTATTTCAACCCCTGCGTTATTTTTAAAGGAAGGGTTTAATAGCGATAATATTCGCAGCTTTGTAACCTCATTTGGGATACTTGCTCCAGTAGTTTTAATAGCAGTTATCAGCTCTACTAATGTTATTCCCCCATTGGCAGTCACCCCGTTTTGGATAGCAAGCATTATCCTTTTTGGTTCATGGATGGGGTTTATATATAGCTTTTTAGGAAACTTGGTTGGGAGCTCACTCAACTTTTATATTGCAGGAATTTGGGGAAGACCGGCTGTGGAGCGACTCGCTGGCAAAAGTGCTTTGACAAAAATTGACAAGTTACCAAATATCACCAAGCCCATGACTGTCTTTATTCTAAAATTGGTAGGCGGAGCTGCAACAGACTACATCTCATACGGCTCAGGTTTGTCTAAAATAAAATTTAAGGGCTATTTACTTGCCTCCGGGTTATCGGTGCTACCAATGATGATAATTGGTTTTTCGCTGATAGCCAAAATTACCCTGAATTCTGCGGTATCTACAGCCAGCGCCTTAGGAATTTTTTACTTGATTAACTATACTTCTACCTTACTTTTGGTCCCAACCTCAATGTATCTTCTTAGCAAAGAAAGAAAATTAATGCTTGAAGAAGCCTGAGGACTATGTTTTTACTTGATTCTTTGGCTGAAGAATAAGTTGTATCTTCTCAATTAAACCCTTCATGGAAAGGTTACTTTTGACAACATAATCAGTGGCTCCAAGCTTCATTGCCCGGTCAATATCCGTTTTGTCCCCTGAGTTACTGGCAACAATTATGGGAGGATGGGGTTGAGCGCTTTTGCCGAGACTCTCCAGGAAATAAAAACCGTCTGCTTTGGCCATCTTGAGGTCTAAAATAACAACGGCCGGCGCAAAGTCTATAAGCTCCCTTAAGGCTTCCTCACCGTCGGCAACAAGTTTTACTTCATAGCCCGCACTGGTGAGCTTTGTTTTGTAAGCCTCCCCGAGAAATTTGTCATCTTCCGCAACTAAGACTTTGGCCATACTGCTTCGTTTACTTTATCCAAAACATCCGACAGGCTCCAATTGGTTTTAACCAGATAATCATAAACCCCGCGCTCCTCACCCTTTTTCACCTGCTCCCCACGCTCAAGATTGGTAAGAATAATGACCGGGACGTTGTTCCCCCACTCATCTTCGCGAAGTTTGTCCAAAAAAGTTATCCCGTCCATTCGGGGCATCACGATATCAAGAAGAATTAAATCCGGATGGTCCTCGAGAGCCACCCTTAAACCATCCTCACCATTGCGCTGAATGAGAACATTATAGCCGGCACTCGTGAGCTTTTTGGCCAAGGCCCCGGTGATTAATTCCTCATCATCCACTACAAGAATGGTTTTTTCACTGTTTTTGTTCATTTCTGGGAGACAGAACTTGATGAATAGTTGTTGCAATATCCTCCAAGCGGTTTTCCGCCTTGAGCATGTACTTTTTGACCCCCAAGGCAATCATCGCATTCACTTTCTCCTGACTTGCGGAGTTACTAACCACAACTACCGGAATACTTGACAGCTCCGGCTTTTCATTAAGCTTTTGCATGAACGCAATCCCGTCGATATCGTCCTCAAGATAAAAGTCGAGCCAAATAGCATCGGGTTTCGCCCCGCCGCCATCGAAGTATCGTAGAGCATCAGTGGCTTTGGTGAAGCTCACGGTTTCAAAGCCAACGTTTTTGAGTTTCTTTTCAATAGCCTGAAGAAGCATAACTTCGTCTTCAATAATCATCACAAGTTGCTTTGGTTCCATCGTGTTAATCATACTACCTATCCTATTTTCCTGTCAAAACTCATTAAACCCGCTTTCTGTGCCTCAGAGTAAGCTTTAAGAAAAGAATCCACAAAACTGATGTTTCTTACCCTATAAATAGCTAAGCTTCTCAAAAATATCTCCTTAGCTTCCACTTTTAGATAATTAGCACTAACTATGGATTCCAGTTTATCAATAACGTTGCCTTTTTCAAAATTGTAGAATTTTTTTAATGCAAACTCCACCTCAAAAATTACAATTTGCGGGATTAACAATCTTACTTCCCTTTCAGAAGCTTTCTTAAAGAGAATACTGGCCTTTTGATATTGATCCTCAACATCCCTGAGTAAAAACCGAAGCAAGATGTTCGTATCAACAATGTATTCTTTCATTTCACGGAGCGACCACCAAGGTGCTCTTCAAAGGCATCGTGCACTGCCGCAATTGAAGCTTTTTTCCTAGTACTTAAAGAGCCGCCCAATTCTAAAAAGTCCACAACGGGTGAAACGTGCATCTTATCTCCCTTCACGGAAACAACCGCACGACTTTTTTTACTTAAACCCAGCCTATGTCTAATTGGAGCAGGAATGGTAAACTGGCCTTGTGATGTAATACTGACTGTATAGTTCATACCGCATTATATCATGAAACTCCATTAGACTTGTCAGGAATTAATAGAAACTTCACCCTGTTTGGCGGGGCTTCCAGCAAAAGGCAAACTAAACCAGAATGTTGAGCCCTTGCCCTCCGCACTTTCAAACCAGATGCGCCCACCCGAGGCCTCAACTATGGATTTAATCAGGTAAAGCCCGAGCCCCGTTCCATCCGTTTCTACCTTCGCCACATTCTCGGCTCTAAAGAACTTCTGGAAAACTTTCTCATGCTGCGAGGCCGGAATGCCGTAGCCGTTATCGCTAATTTGGCTTATTATCTCCCCGCCCGAGCGCGATACTATAATATGAATCTCCCCACCTTCACCGGTATATTTGATAGCATTGGTCAAAAGATTCATATAAACATGCCGCACAAACTTCGGGTCGATATTAATCTCGGGCAGTGCGCCATGAACGCTTACAACAACATTGTGCTTTTTCTGTGCAATCTTGGGGGCAAGCTCGACGAGTACCTCATCAATGAGTTTTTTTAAATTGGTGGGTGTGGGCTCAATAATTATTCTGCCGGACTCAATGCGTGAGATATTAAGGAGTGAATTCACAAGCTCAATCATGCGCTCATTCGAAAGATAAATATTATTGACCATTACTTTCTGCTCATCATTTAAAGCCCCGCCGTCCCCCGAAAGGAGCATCTCGCTAAACCACTTCATCGCAGACAATGGGGTTCTGAGCTGGTGACTTGCCAGCGAAATAAACTCAGTCTTCATCCGGTCAATTTCTTTTTCGCGGGTGATGTCGCGAAACACGAGCACCCCGCCAATTAAAGCGCCCATTAAAATAACCGGCGAAGCAGTGACGGCGACCGGGAATTTTGTGCCATCTTTTTTATAGAAATAAATACTCGAGCTCACAATTTTCCGGCCACGCAGTAAGCTCTGTTGCATTGGGTGCGCTTCTGACTGGAGTGGTTTATCATCCGCATCCACAGCTCTGATGGCGCTTATCAAGTGCTTGCCAAGCATCTCTTGTGACTCTACTCCCAACAGGGAAAGTGCTTGCGCATTGGTAAATATCACTTCACCCCTGTCTGAAACCGCAACCACGCCGTCGCCAATGGACGCAAGTATCGCCTCCTGTCTGGCTTTGACTTCGAGAGTCTTGCGGTTTTGCAAAATCAGTTCATTCTGGGCCGCTTTTTCGTTGGTTACATCACGGCCGACAAGAAGCGTATTACCTTGCTCCACGGTACTTTTCCAAGACACCCAGATATTGGTGCCGTCCTTAGAAATCATTCTGTTTTCAAACGAATTGCCAACCAACCCACGGTCTTCGGGGTGGACAAAGTCCCCCCACTGCCTGCTAAGAAGCTCACTTTTGGGGATTCCCAATAGAGTCTCAAACGACGGGCTCACCTCAACAATTTTGCCATCCGTCGAGAGCAAACACATAGAGTCAGTTGAAATATAGAAGAATGAATCGAGCAAGGGCATAAAATTAGACTTCGTCTTAAAAAATTGTAGCATGAAACTGTGGTATGATATCGAGGCAATGGAGCTAATGATTAGAAAAAGAAACGGCAACCTTGAGCCTTATGATGCCGAAAAAATTGTACGGGTCACAACTGCCGCAGGGCTTCGGCCAATTGACGCCTCAGAGTTGGCAGAAAAAGTAACCAGGTGGATTGAGTTACAAGCTAAAAAGAACCCCCAAGTGACCTCTATCCAAATTCGTGATAAAGTTTTTAAAGAGCTTGAAAAAGTTAATAAATATGCTTCTGGCCTTTACGCTTGGTATCAAAACCTGAAGGACAAAAAATACACTGCCCGTGACTAAATATCAGGAATACTACAAAAAAATGCTTGAGGAAAACTCCGGGGCTTTCAAGGAGTTTGGGAAAGTTCATCAAGAATATTCCAAAGATTCTTCGCTTCAAGAAAAGTATAACGAGGCGGGCAAGCCAATCGTTTCAATAATAAGAGACTATGAAGATCGCCTTTGCAAACACTCCGAAGGCAGCGGCTATGCCTCCTACACTGGAAACTTGGCCGAGAAATTCTGGGGCGAGGTACAGCGGGACTTCCCACTAATCGACCGAGTCGGCGTCATTATTCGCGATTTCAGCGTTAAAAAAATCGAGCCATTTGAACTCAGGAAGATTAAGCTGGTATAATACATTTATGGGGTCAGTGATTTTGCCGTTTATACTCGTTCCCCTTTTGGTTTATACCTACTTCTGGGTTAACCCTCTGGCCTTCGCGGTCTTCTTGGAGGGACTCACGAAGTATCTGATTGAGATTTATTTAGGTTATAAAGAGTGGAAGATTGAATACGAAACCAAAAAGGCCTACAGACGATACACTCGGGCATCAGAAAAACTCGCCCATGATTCCGGGCTGACCGGTGAGCTCGTTAAGCTCTACTTTGATACTTATGGAGAAAACGACCGCAGAACCCTAAAGCAGCAAAACCGTGAGTATTATGAAGCGAGATACAAAAGCCTCGAAGAAACCATGCGCGACATGCTCCTTTTCTAAGCTTTACTTTTCAAACTCAACTTCCCAATCAAGAGTCGGAATTCTTAACCTGTCGTCGCGGAACTCAGCTTCATTTAATTCCTTATCCAAAGCTTCCATGTTTTCCTGAATCTTTCTCACATCCTCATCATCGGCGTATTGTGATGGAACTTCAACTTCGGGTGTTGGCCTGGGGCTCGGGGACGGTGAGGCAATTGGAAATACGCCAGTGCCTTTCCCGCCAAAAAGCTTCATAGCAATCATCAGAATTATCAGGATAACTACAAGCGCGGCAACAGCAATTATTATTTTCCTGGGAATCTTGATGCCTGGAAGTTTGCGGGGGGGCGGAGCCGTGGCCACCTGCACAACTGGCTGAGCTTGAACTCCCAGCTTAGCTTGCACTGTTTGCTGAGGCTCAACTTGCGAGAGCCGCGGTTGAGTCACAGCTTTTTTAGATTTCAAAGCACTTTTAACTATTTCTGGAATTTTGAGCAAAGTTCCTGTTAGTTTTTCCATATATTTACACCGTCGTGATCTCGCGAATTATTTCCTCAATAAACTCGGTGGCGTCACGTAGAAATTGTCTGCTCTCATCAAGCTTAAAAATAATCTCATTATAGGTTTTTCTGTGGTCCGGATTTCTGTTTCGGGAGTCTGACGTAAAGTTTGGAATCAAGGCCTGAGCCTCTATCTCCTTATCTAATGAACGCGTGATTTTACTTTCAATTTCCAGTGCCCAGCGCTCAATAATGGCTGTGTCTTTATCGCCATTGGCGCGGATTTGAAAGACTTTATTGTTAATGTCCGACAATATGCCGCCTGTGGCCGTGCGCATCAAAGAAAGCTTGCCAAAGGGTATGGTGGAGAGGGTTTCATAGGCTACAGTTTGAGTGAGCTCCATAAAGCGCTTGCTTGCTTCCTCCGAGTCAGCTTGTAAGTCCGCCAATGTCCCCGCGCTCGGGAGCCTTTTTTTGTGGTCTTTGAACCATGCTACTTCCGAGTCAATTCTACTGAATAGCCCGTTTTTGGTAATATCACTCACTCCTTCCGCTTCCACCATCCGCATTCTGATGGCCGTAAGATAAGTTGTGACCACATCATCGCGGGTTTCAAGCATCTTTGTGGTTGCCTCCTGAGCCTTAGATTGGGCGACCAAAGTACCCGCCTGTTCATACTGGGCTTTGCTTAACAAATAATCAGCATGAACACTGTTGTAGACATCAAGAGTGAAAACATAATCCTGATACGCCCGCTCGAAATCAAATTCCTCTTCTTCAGGCGCCGGTGTGCCCTGCGCCGCAATACCAGGCACAAATAATAAGGCCAATGCAACTATCAAAATAAATAACTTGAACTTCATGTCAGTATGTAATTTTCAGTCTACCTGAATTAAAATAAACAGGAAAGCCTTTTTCGGACTTGAGCTGCACACGGTACAGGTTCTTGCCCCGCCAGATGCCTAGGGTCCCGGCAGAAACTTCAAGTTTGGAACTCGCGCTATTTGTCTCCAGGTCGCTTCCAACAACCGCAATACTATGAGTCACATCTCTGAGCCTTGCAAACACTTTTCCGTTGCCGTGTTGTTCATATATAAAAGCTTCCCAAACAGCGGCTGCGCTCTCTCCATAATCCCCAACCAGATCAAGGTAAAAATCTGAATTGGGAACATCCACCCAGTCTAAGCTTTGCGTACTATAAGTTGCACTTATTGGGATAATCGTAGTTTGCGCGGACTGGCTCACAACCGGCTCCTTTACCACCGCTGCGGTTTCCGTTTTTGAGGCCTCGGGAATATCGGCAACAGTTTGGTTAACATAGTCTTTGGTGGCATAGGAGCTCAGATCAACATCCTCGCTTACGGGGATCTGTACTATAGAATTTGGTTGAGGAGTTGGCTTTTTAAGACCTTGCACTTGTTGGAATAAAAAATAAGAAGCCAGTGAGTTTATAACTACAAGTACGACCAGAAGAAGCTTAAAGAGATTTGTCGCGAGCTTCATAATTGTGTTCCTTTTTCAGCTTATCACGAATGGCATCGGCCTGGGCAAATTTACCCTCACTTCTTAACTCTTCTCTTTTGTTAAGCAGTGCTTGCACCTCCTTAGTAATTTTAAATTTTAAATTTGAAATTTGAAATTCTCCGAGCCCAAGGCCCAAGACTTCATCAAAACCTAGAAGTAAATCATACTTATCATAATCCGGAATATTGCTCTTGACCACTTCCCAAACCACAGCCAGTGCTTGCGGCATGTTTAAATCATTCTCAAGGGCAGCTTTAAACTCATCTTGAAACTTTCTCACTTTTTCATTTTTCTCCGAGGACAACACTGTTCTCTCGTGAGTAGCTTTATAGCTAGTAACTTGTGTACGCAGCTTGGTCAGGGCTGTCTTTGCCGCGGCAAGCGCATCCCAGGTAAAATTAAGTTGTTTTCGATAATGTCCTGATAAATAAAAATATCTTAAGTCCAGGGGGTCATAGCCTTTTTCTTTAATATCGTGAAGCGAATACGCGTTTCCAAGACTTTTACCCATCCTGCCACCGTCAACCGTCAAGAAGGCTCCATGAACCCAATACTTTACAAACGGCTCCTTGCCGGTTGCTCCCTCGCTCTGGGCAATTTCATTAGGGTGATGGGTGCTTCTCAAGTCCTCACCGCCAACATGAATGTCAAATTGCTCACCCAAGTACTTCATACTCATGGCCGAGCACTCAATATGCCACCCCGGGAAGCCTTTGCCCCACGGGGAATCCCATTCCATATGACGTTTGTCGTTTTTTGGTGAGAACTTCCATAAAGCAAAATCACGGGGATCTCTTTTTTGAGGATTGGGTTCTACCCGTGCACCCTCTTTTATTTTGTCCAAAGTTGAGAGCTGTCCATATTCATGTCCTTTCTCTTCATAAACTTTGACATTAAAGTAAATCCCGTCATCAATCTTGTAAGTTAAACCGTTCGTTTCAAGTTTTTTGATTAAATCAATTTGTTCCTGAATATGCTCTGTTGCAGCGGCCACAGTATCAGGTTTTATTAAATTAAGCTTTTCAAAACTTTGAAGAAAATCCTCAGAATAAAATTTCGCAATGTCCCACGCAGTCTTGCCTTCCTCACGGGCGGCCTTTTCCAGCCTGTCCTCACCGGTATCAGCATCGCCCAGATTATCCCCAGTCAAGTGCCCCACATCCGTCAAGTTCATAACATAATTAACCTCATGGCCTAAATACCTCAAGGTTCGAAGCAATAAGTCCGCTGTGGTGTAAGTTCGATAATTCCCAATTGTCGGATAGTAATACACAGTCGGGCCACAGGCATACATTCCAACTTCAGGTGGACTTATAGGCTCAAAGTTTTCTACTTTTTTACTTAGCGAATTATAAATTTTCATTGCTTAGCCCCCTGCCGCACGGCCTTTTTCCATCTTGCCTTTACCAACTTGACCAAGCCTGCCTTTTATTCTTTTCGTTGCTTTTGAAATTATAGCAGTAAAACCCCTCTTATCCTCTTCCTTTGGCTTACCCGCCTGCATGGCCTCCTCCTGCGCTTTCTGCCAAGCTTGTTCTTGTTGCTGTCTTTTTAACTTTGCCTCGTTTTCATCTACCTTCATCTGACTTATCATGGTTCTTAGCTGCTGCACTCTTTCATCATTTTTCCTCTGCTCCTGAGCCCATAAGGCCTCGGCATTAGAAAATTGATTGGGGTCAGCAATTTGAGGGTTACTTTGGCCCAGAGCCGGGGTCTGCTCAATACCTGTTACTTGTGTCTTGGCGCTCCGTCCCAACTTTTCAAACTCATCAGTTAAATCCCGTCTGGCCTGAACAACTTGCCCCTTCACAATTCTCTCCTTCCCTCCATCGCTTGCATGAGAGTCGTCTCATCCGCAAACTCCAGATATGCTCCCGTTGGTATCCCCATTCCAAGCCTCGTAATTTTCAATGGATTTCCATTCATAATTTCTTTCAATCTTTTAGTCAGATACATAGCCGTCGCCTCGCCTTCCATGGTTGGATTGGTCGCAATGATTAGCTCCTTGACCCGCGTAGCCTTGGCGGAGTGGGTTTTTACTCTGGAAATAAGATGCTCTATAAAAATTTCGTCGGGTCCGATGTTTTCCAAAGGGTTTATGGCTCCATGCAAGACATGGTAAACTCCGTCAAACTTGCCCGTTCGCTCAAAGGCTAAGATATCAAGTGGCTGCTCAACCACCATAATCACATTTTTAGTCCTGTTGCCGTTCGCGCAGTATTCGCACGGGTCATGTTCACTAACATTTTTGCAAATTGAGCAGAGAACAGTCCGCTTTTTAAGGTTGGCAAGGGCTTCCGAAAAGCTATCCAATTCCGTTTGAGGAACATGAAGCAAATAATATGCAAGCCTCTGGGCCGTCTTTGGCCCAATGCCCGGAAGCTTACTAAATGAGTCAATTACATCCGCAATGGGTTTAACAATATCCATCACCTATTGTATCACTTAAAGTTATTAGCCCATGCCGCCGAGGAGTCCCGAAAGCCCGCCTTCCTGAAGCATTTTTTGTGCGGCTTTTTTCTGGACTTTACTAAAGGCCTCATTTACGGCATCAGCAATGTCCCGCCTCTCTTCTCCGTCTACACTAATAAATTGCACCTTCTGGTCCGCAGAAACTTTAACATGAACAGCGCCCTTTTCTACACTTTCTGTTACATCCGCAAGCTTTTTCTGTAAAGCTTTGGCCTGCGAGCGCATCTGCAGTAACTGTTTTCCCTGTTGTAGCTTATCAAACATTATTCTCCAAAGATTTCTTCAGCAGCTTTAATTATATCGGTCTCTTGAGTCTGCGTCAAACTCGCAGGGGGTGCCTCTTTGATGCTCGTGGGCGGGTCCTCAAGCGTGCAAATAATTCGAGGACTGGCAAGTCCCAAGACCTCACCAACCACTCCCTCAAACATTCTCCTATATTGCTCAGCCTCAAGCCGCTCTTTGTGGAAGCGATAATAAACAGCAACACTAAGTGTATTTCCGTCAACCGTAAGCGGGCGGGCCGTGCGAAGAAGTGCCTCAAGTGATACATTACGGCTTCTGGTTTCGGTGAGTATTCTTGTCCAAGCTTCGGGATCGACGTTAGTAACCCCGTTAGATGCAAAGCTATCTAACAGGGGGGCTTTTTTTTTACTCTGAACTTTTTCCACTCCAATCCACTCTATTAATGCAAGCTCCAGTGGAAGTTCCTCAGCAAAAGACTTGGCAATATTGGCTCTTGCCTCAAATAACTGCTTCATGAGTTTTATGGTTTCGGGAGTAGGATCGGCAAGTAGCTTATCGCGCAAAAGAGCTTGAAGCGCGTCGATTAAACTCCGGGCCGAGCCACCGGAGGCGATAAACTTCTGAATCTCGATTAAGACCGGCTCCAGGTTACGGGCCATAATTGATTCTAAGAGTTTTTCAACATTTATTAAGTTTGTAGAAAGAAGCATGTCCTCGGCTGTCTTTTTGGTAATTTTGTCGCCTGCCGGGACCAGACTCTCAAGCATTTTGACAGCGTCCCGAAGTGAGCCATCTGCACAGGCGGCAATAATCTCAACTACTCCATCCTCGACATCAAGGCCCTCGCCTTTAATAATCCTCGCCAGAGGTCTGGCAACTTCCTCAGCTGTCGCCTTTTGAAATTGCACAGTTGTGAGCCTTGAGCGCACAGTTATGGGAAGCTTCTCCGGGTCAGTTGTGGCAAGAATAAAAATCGCGTGGCTAGGGGGCTCCTCGAGGGTTTTAAGAAATGCATTAGCTGCCTCCACCGTCAACATGTGCGCTTCGTCCATAATGTAGATTTTTTTACTTGACGAGGTCGGCACCAAATTAATATTCTCTCGAAGTACTCGAATGTCGTCAATGCCACGGTTACTCGCGGTATCAAGTTCAATCACGTCCATGCTCCTGCCTTCCGAAATTGCCTTACATTGGGCACATTTATTGCAAGGTTCAATGCCATCTTTGGTCTTAACCGGCTTTTCGCAGTTCACAATCTTTGCTAAAATTCTTGCGGCCGAGGTCTTCCCGGTTCCTCTGGGCCCTGCAAATAAAAACGCGTGAGGAAGTTTGTCTTGTAAGCTAACCAGAGATTTTAATTGACTGCGGACGCTTTCCAAGTCCAGCTCATCTATGGTTTGAGGCCTGTACTTTAAGTAGAGAGTCACAAAGACAGTTTACAACTAGTCATGATGTTTGCCAATCAGGTGCATAGCCCCGTGCTCTACTAAATCCAGTAGATTTTTCTCGCTGTCTACATCATCATACGAAATAATTATCTCTCCCAGCTCGTCCTTGTCATTGTAGGGAAAAGTCAAAATGGGATGAACATACAAGTTTTGCGGGTCGCCTTTATAATACTTTTTAACCAGCTCCTCCATTTTTCGCTTGCCAACAAATGCCAAACTGACCGAACAATTATAATCGATGCCGCTTCTTTTCAGCACTTCCAGAAGTCTGCTTTTTACCTTCACTGAAGAAATCGGATAATTTCTCTCTTTAAAGATTGCAACCTTAATCATGATAACTTCTGCTTTACCATCCCAGCTATTCTGGCCCCGTCGGCTTTGGCCCCAACCCTGCTTTTTACCAAGCCGATTACTTTACCCAAATCCTGCATTCCGGTAGCATTTATTTGATTTATCGAATCACTAATAAGCTGATTTAATTCTTCGTCACTCATTTCAGCAGGTAAAAATTCCTGCAGAATTGCCATTTCCTGTTTTTCAACTTCTGCGCGGTCAGCACGACCCACTTTTTCATAAGCGTCAGCCGCGTCTTTTCGCTTTTTAACTTCCCGCCGGACAACGGCAAATTCCTCATCCTCAGAAAGCTCGTGTTGTTTGGCAATCCACTCATTGTGAAGCTCAGAAGACAAGAGTTTGAGAGTCGCAAGTCTTACAGTATCCTTGGCCTTCATAGCCTCGGCAATTTGTTTCTGGAGGTCTTGAGTGATCATGCAGTCACAAATTGCTTCTTAATACTGTCTGGAAGAACTTTCGAAGTATTCTTCAGAAACTTAGATGCTTCTAAAATTTCCATTAATATAGGTTTGTCATTTTTGGAAAAGTGAATAATGACGTTTTTGTTCTTTTCAGCATAGTCAACCTTGGCTTGGGACAGCCAAACCATTAAAACATCATCCTCCTTGTCATATCTAAATTTCATTTAAGATATCTCCTTTTTCTGCCCGGGAAAAAAGTGATTATTGTTATTATATCATCCTCAATCTTGTATACAACAAGTATGACATGGGTCTGGTCCAATTCACCACATGCTATAACATTAGGATAATCAGAAGATTTATCTGTTCTAAGTGGTTTGTCAATTATAGAAAAAATTTTCTTTCGGGAGAGGAACACACCCAATAGTTTTAAATCAGTAAACTTCTTTGTTGCGTGCTTAGTAAAAACAACTTTCAACTTCAGTAATCCTCTTTCTTAAATCCTGAAGTAAAATGGATATGTAAATGCTTGACCGCCTGATAATCCCCCCAGTTGGCTACAATTCTAAAGGCTTTCAATTCTTTCTCCTTGGCCAATGTCAACATCATTTCCTTCATCTTTATTAAAATATCATCAGACACATCAGAAAAACTTTCATAATGTTTTTTTGGAACAATCAAATAATGAATTGGTGCGTTTGGCTGATTATCTTTAAACACTACTAAATCTTCACTTTCAGTGATTACTTCCGCAGGAATCTTTTTTCTGGCAATCTTGCAAAAGATGCAGTCTGTCATATAACAGTAGTATATCAAATATAGTATAATATAGCCCCATGCGCGAGCGAGAAAAAGATATTGTTACAGTGGGTGGCGGCACCGGAAGCCCGATTGTCAACCGTGCCCTGCTTTTAGCGGGTGTCCCTCATATAAACGCGATTGCCGCAATGTATGACAACGGCGGCTACACCGGAAAACGAAGGCTCCTTGACGAGACTGGTAAAGAAGTAGCATACAGCGATGCACTCCGGATTATGTGCTCTTTAATTGACCCTAATAATCGCAACCAAAGACAGAAAGCAGAGGTTATTACGGAGTGGTTCACCTTCAAAAACGGTAATGGCGAGGTGCCAGGATATGGGCTTGCTCACAACTGGTTCGATTCCCAAAAAGGCCTTGAAAAATTGCAGCGAGATGTTAATAAATTGGGCATAAGATTAATGGGGCAGGTATTACCATCTTCCACCGAGTCTGCACACATTAAATTTACAACCATGTTGGGCAATACATACAGCGGTGAAGCATTACTGGACGAGCAAGAAAAATCCACTGATATGGTTATTAGCATGGTTTTGGAACCAACTGTTTCGGCCTTCTTGCCAGCTCGCAAAGCCATCGAAGAAGCTCAGGTAATCTTTCTTTCCTGCGGCAGCTTGCATGGTTCTGTCCTATGCAACTTTCTGCCGGACGGTATGAAGGACTCAATCGCAAAATCAAAAGCCAAGGTATATGTAATAACAAATTTGGTAAGCAACAGAAACGAAACCCATGAATTTAGCCCAAGGGACTACATTCGCGTTGTCGAGGAATATATAGGCAATGGCCGTATAGACGGAATAATTGTCCCAGATATATCTCGTTTCGAATTTGAAAGCCGTGATCCACAAACCACTATTTTGTATGCTCAAGAGGAAAGTTCTCATTTTTTGGGCTGGGAGCAGGAGGAGCTACACAAAGTACAGAAAGAAGGAATCCAGATAATAACACATAGAGCAACTGATGTGGTAGTTGTTCCAGCTTCCAAATCAGAAAAAGAAAAAAGAATTATTAGACACAATCCCGAGAAGCTGAAAGATGCTTTGGAGGACTTAATCAAATAGTAAATTTATTTTCCCGGCTTGTGCCAGTTTCCCTCTTGAGTTGTTAACTCCATATCTGCTATCTGTTCTGGTGAATATGGTCGTGTATCCTCCGGGTCAACCGGTGGTTCAAAAGGCTGTTCGTGAGGCAACAATTCTGGAAGTTTATCTAGACCCATATCTACGGCCAACTTGAACAATTTGGTTTTTACCAATCTATTTTTCAGCCGTTCCATGAACTATTGTAGCAGCACTGTCAAGGATGAAGTCGTTTCAATACTTCGTCCATACTTAATAACTCGATTTCTTCTTTAGCTCTTTCCTTCCACTCAATTTTGTCTCCGGTTTTTCCGGAAACCACAAGACGCACCGGAATGCCAATCAAATCCGCATCAGAAAATTTCTCGCCAGCGCTTACATCGCGATCATCAAAAAGAACATCAACACCCGCATCGATTAATTTCTGGTAAACTTCTTTTACTCTTGCGCTCTCCTCTCCCGCACCAATTGCAATTAAATGTGTATCAAACGGGGCCACTTGCGGATACCAAACAATACCTTTGTCATCATGAGAAACTTCCACCAAAGTCCCCATCACACGGGTCGGGCCTATACCGTAGCTCCCGAACCATACCGGTTTTTTACTGCCATCTTTATCAGTAAAGTTCATCCCCATTTTTTCGGCATACCACGTACCAAGGGGGAAAATATTACCAACTTCAATTGACTTGGCAGATTGATATTCATCTTTATTTCCCTCAAAAACCTCGTCATTAATGGCTATTTCATCGCCTTCTTTCCAATAAATCGTGTCCTCGCCGGTTTCGCATAAAACCTGAAACTCATGAGTGTGCTTGTCGGTGAACACCCCACCCGAGGCTTCAGTGATTTTGAAATTAAAGCCAAGCCTTGTAAAAATTTTTGAATAAGCATCTTTTACTTTCTCGTAATAACTCATCAAGTCTTCTTCGCTGACATGAGCAGAATAAAGGTCTTTCATCATAAACTCGCGGCCCCGCAAGATTCCGCTTTTGGCACGGAGCTCCCGCCTAAATTTAGTAGAAAATTGGTAAACCGAAATTGGCAAATCCTGGTAGCTTGAAATGTTTTTGCGAAGTAGGTCCATCACAACTTCTTCATGCGTAAAAGAAAGCGCGTATTGCCGGTCATGCTGATCCTTTATCTTATACATAATTTCTTCCGCCTTGTCCCACCTGCCTGTTTCATTCCAAAGCTCTTTCGGGTGCAAGAGTGGCATTAACATTTCCTGCCCACCAACGGCGTTCATCTCTTCGCGGATGATGTTGTTAATTTTTGTGATTACCCGCCAGCCAAGAGGCAAAAGAGTCCAACTTCCGGACATTAATTGATCCATGAATCCCCCGCGAACTAAAAGTTTATGATTGGTGCTTTCCGCATCCTTAGGAGCAGTTTTCTTGGTTTTTGGGAAAAGCTGTGATTGACGCATACCCTATTCTACATTACTATGCTTCTTCTCAAAAGCGCTTTCCATAAATTCTCTTATTTCCATCATCCTCTCACGAGTCATCCTTCTGGAATTCGCCATTTCGTCTTCCCAAATATAATATTCATGTTTGTGGCTGTAACTTTTATTTAAAAGGATCGAATTCTCATCAGCACTTATGCGAACTAACTTCTGCTCCAACCGGTACCATTGAAAAGTCCTCAAAGAAGATATGATGTAAATATACTTTAACGCGTAATACATATCGTCTCTAGTTTCCAATTCATTCAAAATCCCAAGCTTGCCTAAATAATCTTGCACTTTGGGATGGTCTGGTCCAGCAACCTCCATGGCTTTGAGAACCGCGGCGCATTCCGCGTGAATGGGTGCAGGATACTGACCTTCAGGGACAATATCCGAGTCTCCCTCGTAAAGCGGGGTTTTCTTTTGCGAAACTGTCGGAGTTATTATTTTACTTTCAACAGGGCCTCGTTGTGACAATAATTCTTTAACACGAGTCACCTCGTAAATATCAAGCTCTTTGTACATTCCGCAAGTCTACTCCACAAACAATGATTCCACAAAGCCAGAAATGGAGCCAGCGGCAATAAGCTTGGGGATTTCAGACAGGGTAAGCAAGACTATCAAAAGAAGTAGTAACGCCATGCCTGTATTTAAGAGCTTTCCTTCAATTTTTTGAACATTCTTCTTACCCACCACTGCCTCAACACCTAGAAGCAAAACCCGTGAGCCATCGAGGGGTGGAAAGGGAATTACATTTACAAGTGCCAAATTGACCGAAATAATTCCGGTAAAGCTAAGGACTGCCACTATGCCGTAGCGGATAACCTCTGCGATGGTCAGGGTTACACCAAACGGCCCCGCGAGGCCTTGTGGAACTTTCCCGCCGCCAAGATCGGTAAATATTGTCACCAATGCTTCAACGGTAAATTTGGTCCACTTAACTGTTTCCCGGGCCCCGTAATAAATAACATTTAAAGGACTGGGTCTTTCCACTTCAACAGGTTCAATACCATACATAATTCCACTCAATCCATCATACGACCCCCCAGATTGGAAAGTTATTCCAGTTAGCCCTTGTCCCTCTGGTGCTTCTTGGCGAACATCAATTGACAGATCCACAAGTTCGTCTCCACGCATAATTCCCATGACAATTTGCTTTCCGCGATTATCTTTAATCACAGACTGAAAATCGTTTGCGCTTAAAAAACCAGAGCCATTTATAGTTTTAATAATATCGCCCTCAAGTATTCCCCCATTGGCAGCAGGCGAATTTTGGACGACTTCGCTAACTAAAACTGGATAACTTAATGGCTCAGTTAAAAAGTCAACTTGCTTAACATCACCATTCTTATAACTCAGGTTTACTTTTTTACCTTTTGCGCTTTTGGTATTCAAAATATATTCTTCAGTGCCAATAAGCTCGGCGTTATCGAATCTATAAATTTCATCTCCCGGCTTGATTTGAGCCACTGAGGCTGGTGACTCTGTCTCGACATATAAGACACGCACGCCCTTAGGGATGCCAGTTATCAAAAACATCAAGCTAAAGCAAACCCATGCAAAGGCAAAGTTCATGACAATTCCTGCGAGGGCCACAAACGCGCGCTTGGCGCGAGAAGCATTTACAAACGCCCGCTCGGGCTTGGTGACTTTAGCATCCGCACTCTCGCCATGGAGCCGTACAAATCCACCCAAAGGCAGCCAGTTAACAGAATAAATAGTCTCGCCGATCTTTTTCCCCCAAGCGCGGGGTGGAAGGCCGATACCAAACTCCTCTGGCCAGACTCCTACAAGTTTAGCCGCAATAAAGTGGCCAAACTCATGGACAAGCACAAGAATAGACAAAACAATAACCGCTAAAATAATCAAGATTATTGGATGCATATATTAAATCTGGCGAAGCTCTAGCTCCTTTGCCTTCCCACGCTCGTCTATTTTACCAACATATTCGTCGGTTAGCTCCTGCAGTTTTTTTTCAGACCCGAATTTTTCATCTTCCGTCATCTCCTTTTTCTCAAATTTATCCTTGATATCGCGCATTTCGTCCCCACGTACTTGTCGCACCATCACACGGGCGTGCTCAAGTTTAACATGGAGAATTTTTACAAATTTATCACGGTCCTCAGAGGTCATGGGCGGAGTCGAAATTCTAATTTTATCGCCATCAATTGACGGGGTCAGGCCAATATTGGCCGCCAGAACCCCCTGCCTGATTTCTCCAATAACACTTTTATCCCAAGGCTCGATAACCAAAGTCTGGGGGTCTGTAGCTGTAATTGTTGCAAGCTCGAGAACTTTTAATCTTTGTGCGCCGCCATAAGCGGAAACCACCACATTTTCCACTAATGCCGGTGTAGCTCTACCGGTCCTGATACTTGCTAAGTCTTCCGAGAGCACCCGTTGGACCTCATCCATCCTGGCGCGCGCTGAAGCTTCATCCATAAGAAGATTATACCAGAAGAAAGTTAATTTCCTATTTCTATTCTTGTGAACCTGCTCAACTTAATATTCTCACCAGTCTTGGCTGTAGCTTCTTTTATCAATTCCTCAATTTTTTTGCCCGGGTCTTTGACAAATTCCTGAGCCAAAAGTTCTTTTTCATCCTTCGGGTTCATCGAAGCCACCTGCATTGCAATATTATTGGCAACTTCCAAAAATACTTCGTTTTTAGCAACGAAATCGGTCTCACACAATAGCTCAACCAAGCTTGCAACTTTACCAGTGTGATGGGTATAACTCACTACAACCCCGGCACCGGTTGCCCTGTCAGTCCTCTTGGCCATTTTTTCGAAGCCTTCTTTTTTCAAGATTTCAATAGCTTTTTTCTTATCACCAACTTCTTCCAAAACTTTCTTGGCGCGAAGCATTGGAGCTCCCGTTTCCTCACGAACTTCCCGAATCATCTGTGCTGTAATTTTCATTTCTTTTTCTTTATAACTTTTTTAGCTTTCTTTTTAGAAACTTTCTTAACTGCCTTTTTGGCCTTTTTTACAGGTTCTGCTTTAACAGTCATTGCTTCTTTGACCAAATCCAGCACATATTCTAAAGCTGCACTTGCATCATCATTCATAGGAATCGGCCAGTCAACCAAAGCAGGATCCGCGTTGCTGTCAGTTATACCCACTACTTCAACTCCCATCCTATTGGCCTCACGCACGGCGCTGTCTTCTTTGTGAGTGTCCACCACAAACATTATGTCCGGTATGCGTGTGAGTCCCGCGAGCCCGCCAACTTTTTTCTCAAGTTTTTCAATTTCCCGGTCAATTAAGAGACGTTCTTTTTTGGTATATTCTTTATAATCTCCCCGCTCGCGGGCTTCCCGCATTTCAGAAAGTTTCCTGACCGAAGCTTTAATCTGATCAAAATTAGTCAAAGTCCCCCCTAGCCAGCGCTCGTCAACAAACGGGGTATTAAGTGCAATAGCAACCTCCTTGAGTTTTTCTTTAACCTGGCTTTTAGTGCCGACCAAGAGCACAAGTTTTCCCTCGCTCACCGCTTTTACCAAAACTTCAAGCGCTTCCTCAAGGGCTTTCTTAGTTTTAACCAAATCAAAAATACTTATACCCTCTTTGACACCAAAAATATAAGGAGCCATTTTAGGGTTCCAGCGCTTTGTCTGGTGGCCAAAATGAGCACCAGTTTCTAAAAGTTTTTCTAAACTAATATCAATCATGTTTGAAATATTTCTCCCTTGTTCCGCCATCTGTCAGAAGTTAATCAGGGAGAGTCTGATAGATGTGTGTAATGAGGGTATTATATGTTACTTGCTCATGCTTCGCAACTCCTCGATATACTCTTCATACTCCTTAGGATCAAGATAACGATTTATCGCCTGTACAAAAACTATATCTGCATATTCTTCCCCGCTCAAATGGCCTTCTGAACCGGGCTTTGTTCGTGCAAGGAATGTCGCTCTCGTATGGCAATCATTAGCCCTTTCACGGCATATATCTACATCGCACTTCTCACCTCGTCTTGCTTTAATAGGACAATACAATATTTCCCTCATTGGAGGGGAATTATACTATTTCTCTGCTGCCTCCACCAAATTCTCTAGCAAACTGACAACTGTTACAGGGCCCACGCCGCCAGGGACGGGGGTGACAAAGCCGGCTTTTTCGTGCACGTCGTGGACCACATCCCCATGGGGGGAGCCCACATCAATGACAACAGCCCCTTTTTTAACATGCTCGGCCTTAATGATCCCGGGACTCCCCGTGGCGCTAATTATAATTTTCGCGTTTTTAGCCTCCGAAAGCTCCGTCCCCACTTCGTATCCAAACTTGGTCAGCTCCGAAACCAGGCTCCCCCCAACCATGCCTTTTGCACCAATTACAACCACATAGTCATCAGGTGAAATTGCCACATGCTTTTTACTCTCCCCCAAGATTGATAAAACCGCGCGGGTGGTTGCCGGGACAAAAGGCGAGTTATCCCGAAGGCCATCTATATCCCTCCCGGCCGGAATATGGTGAATAATATCGTGAGTTTTGTTTTTTAAGCCCTCGGGCAGTGGCAACTGAATCATCATCCCATGAATATTTTTATCCAAATTCAAGTGATTTATCCGCGACACAAGCTCGGCGTGGGTAATTGTGGCCGGGAACTCATAAACATCCATTTCGGCCCCGACGCGTTCAGCGGCTTTTTGTTTTAAATTTACATAAAGCTTGCTCGCCGGGTCATCCCCCACCAAAATTGTAGCCATGACGGGAGTTACTCCCAACTTCTCAATTTTATGGTAAAGCTCATCCTCCAGCTTTCGAGCAAACGCTCTTCCGTCAAAAATTATTGCCATGGGTGTATTTTAGCAGATCAGATTCGCTAAAAGGCAGTTGTCTGCCCCGAAGATGAGCTGATAGCTGCAAAATATTAACAAGCGCGGCTTTGTTGCGCGCAGGTGAACTCCACTGGAGGGCTCCTTGGAAACCATAAAAATCGCTCATCGAAGGCCTCACTGAAAGGCCTGCCTTCTTGCCATTTTCATAAGCCACATACAAACCCGGGATAGAATTTTCCTGAAAATATGTTCCAACTAAAGCGCCAGTGTAAACTGCCAGCCTGGTAGATGTCGCAAAAACCTCTACTGGCCGATCGCGTTCCCTAATGGCTATGCCGTGCGCACCGTTTAATATAAAAATTTCTTCCACCTTTTTGACCATCTCTGCAACTTGCGCAAACACTAGACCACTGGGGGTATTTCGTTCGATCGCCCATTTTACCTCAGAATTCGTCATTGCTTCTTCTGTAGTCACCATCGAAGCAATAGGCTGATAAACATATTCAGACAAAATCATGGAAATAGCTGGACGCGTTGTACCGAAGTTAAACTCAAATCGTCCTTTTGGAACGAAATTTCCGAAATTCTCAAATGCTCGCTCCACCACTTTTGCCGGTTTAATTCCAAAATCGTCCAATAAATAACCTATGTCACACACTGAAAAGTGTATAAGTCCATAAGAAGTAAGTCCTATTGCCTGTTCGGGACATTTAACTTTTGCGTCATCCACAGTAATTCCCATGAAGTCCGGCCTGCCACCTAAATCTTCAAGATCCACAATCTTTCTTGTCAACTCAACTGCCATGGGGCTATTTTATCAGATTAACCTAAGTCTATGGGGAATTTGTTGCAAAGTGCCTTTACTTCTTTGTTAATACCTAATAAAAACTTATCCTTAAAAACTTCCTCTTTGAATGCTTTAAGTTCTTTTAACCTCTTCTCCGGGTCTTCTGGGATAGTCCTCGCACCTATGTGCTCCACCACCTTGGCAATCCAGCCGGCAATCGTCTTCATCTGCTCCTCCTTCATCCCACGCGTAGTCAAAGCAGGAGTTCCAAGCCGAAGGCCCGAAGGATAATATGGAGTTGCAGAGTCTGCCGGCACAGTGCTTCTATTGGTAATAATCCCCGCCGCCTCCAGCGCCCAACCCACAAACCAGCCACTGACTTTTTTACTCTGAAGATCAACCAAAACCAGATGCTTTTCTGTGCTTCCGGAAACAATTCTAAAGCCCTTCCACTTAAGCTCGGTGGCAAGCGCCTTAGCATTAGCAACTGTTTGATGGGCATAGTTTTTAAACTCTTGTGACTTGGCTTTCTCGAGGGCCACCGCAATGCCAGCAATTGTGTGGTTATGCGGCCCGCCTTGAACCCCCGGGAAAACACTGGAGTCAATTTTGTCTGCTATTTCCTTTCTTGAAAATATCAGAGCTCCTCGTGGGCCTCTTAGAGTCTTGTGGGTGGTCATCATAACTACATCGGCGTACTCAAACGGCCTTCTGTTTGCGCCCCCGGCAATAAGCCCAGCCTCATGGCTCACATCTGCCAAATAATACGCTCCAACTTTTTTGGCAATGGCATAAAGCCTTCTGTGGTCAATCTCAGGTGCGTATGCCGTGCCGCCGGAAACAACAAGCTTAGGCCTGACTTTTCTCGCCAGCTCATCAATCCTAGCGTAGCCAAACCTGCCGGTTGCGGGGTCAACATAATAAAAATTAATATTCCAGATTTTGGATGAGAGGGTTATATTTTTACCCTTGAATGACCAGCCATGGGAAAGATGCCCGCCGTCGTACAAAAACATGGACAGGATTTTATCTCCAGGCTCCAGAAGCGCGTTCATAATGGCCAAGTTTGCCGGAGTTCCGGACAAAGCTTGCACATTAACCGACCATTTTTCTGAGTCAAGTTTAAATAGCTCCAATGCCCGGGAACGGCAAAGTTGCTCAATCTCGTCAATAAATTCATTGCCCTGATAATAGCGCTTTTTGGGGTAGCCCTCGGAGTATTTGTGCATGAGCACCGACCCCACGGCCGTGCGAACTTCAGGATAAGAATAATTCTCCGAAGGAATCATCATGAGAGTCTCCTCCTGCCTTTTCTTTTCCTGTTTAATTATCTGAAGTATTTTGTCCATAATGCTATTCTATCATTAGCATATCAATTAGTTTATGCCTCGGAACGCTATGAGGGTGATTTATAACCATTTTGACTCCAGCCTGGCGCGCGTGCATAACTAAGTCAATAACTTTATATTTCTCAAGCTCTACATTTGATGCTTTAATTAGTTTATCCAAACACTTAATATCATAAGGATTAACGATATGATTTAAATTCCCCGAAGCTGATTTAACAAATCGCTGATTGACTGCGAGATATGGTTCTAACCATTCAGGTTTATGCTTCAAGACCGAAGGCTGATTAATTCGTAAAGCAGGTAATTGCATGTAGTCATACTGGTTTTCAGGCAGGAGTATCACGCCTCTTCCTCTTTTAACAGCAAGATCAAACTTGCTCCACAACGAAGCTTCTTTATCAAAAAAATCATTTCTAACGTTGTGTATTACTACATAAAGGTTTGAAATCACATTTTCCTTAGTCATCCCTTTAAGCCCAAGCGCCAGTTCAATCTCGTCATATAAAACTAACTGATTTATATTAGATTCTTCACTAACCAATTGAACAAACCTACCAGCTTGAGTATTTGCTTGGACCCGGGTAATCTCGCTACGCAACCTTTCTATTATTTCCCTCTGTTCATCATTTATAAATACGTCTGGAAAATGTCGAACCGAGTTAACTTCAGGTGAGCCAAGATTTGTTCTTTCTATAGTCATAACGGACTATTTTACAACCGAAGTCATTATTTTCCAAACAAGCTCATGGATTTCCCCGACAGACTTTAACTTACCTTTTTTGTCACAACAATTTATTATCTTAATTTTATTCTTATATTTATTTGCCAAGTATTCATACATTTTTATGCTCTCCTCCAAATGGCTCAAGTTGCCCTCGTGAATATCCCTTTTTTTACCACCAAGGTAATTACGCTTTCTTTTTCCGTCAACAAGCATTTGGCCAATTTTGGCAGGTACATGGAGAAAAATGTTGATGTCCTCTCTGGGAATTTTATAAATTTTATATTCAAGCTCTTCAAGAAAACTCAGAAATGCTTTTCTTTCACTTTTCGGAAGCTTAGCAGTTTGGTGTGCCATATTTGAAAGCGCGTATCTATTGGAAATCACAATTCCTCCCGCTTTTAAAACCTTATTAATTTTATCTTTCGCTTGCCATCTGTCTCCAGCAAACGCAAGAGAAGAAAGATATGGATTTGTTTCTTGTAATGTCCCAAACTCTCCCGCCAGATACCTTCCTGCTAAGCTACCAAAGAAGCTTTTTTCATATTGAGGAAAATCAATTTTATAAACCTTCCTTTTTAGTTCTTTTCTAATTCTACTAATCAATAGCTTTTGTTGAGTTGCCTTGCCACTTCCGTCCGCGCCCTCTAAAACAATAAACTTTCCTTTATTCATTTGTAAAATTATGCTATTCTCTTGAGAGCATAATGCCAAGTCATCCCGAATATCAATACCTAAATTTACTTGCTGATATTTTAAAGAATGGCATTGACGGTAAAGACCGCACCGGCACCGGCACCAGAAAAATATTCGGCAGAATGCTCAAGTTTGACATTGACCGCTACGGCTTTCCCCTTCTTACTACCAAGCGCACATGGTTTAAGGGAATTCTGGTTGAGCTTCTGTGGCTTATTAGCGGCAACACCAACATTCGCCCTTTAGTTTTGCAAGGCGTAAATATCTGGAATGAATGGCCGTTTCAAAATTACTTAAAAGCTAAAGGCAAAAACATCAAACCAAACTCAAACAAGTGGAACAAGGAAATGGAAGCTTTTGCTGGGCAAGTAAAAACCAATAAAAGTTTTGCCAAAAAGTGGGGAGGCTTGGGGCCGGTTTACGGCAAGCAGTGGCGCTTTTGGTCCGGAAAGCGTGGAGTAAAAGTTGACCAGTTGGCTCTGGCTGTAGAGCTCATAAAAAATAAACCTGAAGATCGCCGAATTATAGTAAATGCCTGGAAGGCGGACGAAATTGAGTCCATGGCTTTGCCCCCCTGCCATGTGATGTATCAATTTGGCGTATCCAAGGGCAAGCTAAGCCTTGGCATGTATCAGCGATCGGTTGATACATTCTTAGGGCTCCCATTTAATATTGCCTCCTATGCCCTGCTTCTGACTATGGTTGCCCACATCACAAATTTAAAACCCGGGGAGCTCACAATTTTTGGCTGGGACACCCATCTTTATTTAAATCACTTAAAGCAGGCAAAATTACAAGCCTCGCGAAAGCCATACAAATTCCCAACTGTAAAAATAAAGCGACGAGTAAAGAATATAGATGACTTTAAATACGAAGATTTCGAATTAATAGACTACATTCATCACGAGCCCATTAGCGCGCCAATTTCAGTATGATAATTTCCATCATCGCAGCTGTTTCAGACAATAACGTCATCGGGAAGAACAACAAACTTCCCTGGCATTTGCCCGAGGACCTGAAGCGCTTCAAAGAAGTCACTTCCGGGCACACGGTAATCATGGGCAGAAAGACATACGAGTCCATCGGCAGGCCGCTTCCAAATAGAGTTAACATTGTAATAACGAGAAACAAAGACTTTAAGCCAAAAGGAGTAAAAGTGGTTCATTCAATTGAAGAAGCTCTTTCGCTCGCTAGCGAAGCAGGCGAAACCGAGACGTTCATTATTGGCGGCGCCAAAATCTACAAACAAGCTTTGCCCTTGGCAAACAAAATTTATTTAACAAGAATTAACAAAAATTACAAAGGTGATGCTTATTTCCCGGAACTTGGGAAAGAATGGAAAGAGACAGAATGTGTTAAAAAAGAGGGGTACGAGTTTTGTACATATGAAAAAGAATAAACAAAGTTTGTTTCTTCGAAATAAAATCATCTGCATAACCGGAATGCCGGGAGCCGGGAAAACTCTTGCGAGTGAATTTTTTATCAAGAAAGGCATGCTGCACTTACGCTTCGGCCAAGCAGTGTTGGACTATTTAATAAAAAAAGGGCTTACAGTAAACGAAAAAAATGAAAGAAAAATCAGAGAATATTTGAGGAAAAAACACGGAATGGCCGCAATGGCAATTCTGAACCTACCCAAACTCAAAGCTCTCAAACAAAAAGGGCCGGTAATAGCCGACGGGCTATACAGCTTCGACGAGTTTCTGATTCTTAAAAAACAATTTAAGCAAAATATAGTTGTAATTTCTGTTTACGCTCCGCCCCACATGAGATATGAAAGGCTTGCCCAAAGAAAGCTCATCGCGGGCGATAAAAGGGTAGTAAATAGACCACTAACCAGAAGCGAGGCTGAGTCGAGGGATTTGGCAGAATTAAAGAATTTGGATAAAGGTGGCACTATTGCCATGTCGGACTATACTGTGCTTAATACAAAGTCTATATCTTTCTTAAACAAACAATTAAATGAAATCTACAAAAAAATCAGTTAAGTACAAAAGGCCTTCATGGGATGATTATTTTATGGAGGTTGCCGATGCAATATCAAAGCGTGCCACTTGCGACCGCGGCAGAAGCGGCTGCGTTATCGCAAAAGACAAACAGGTATTAGCAACAGGATACGTAGGCTCGCCTTCCGGTTTTCCCCATTGTGACGAAGTTGGCCATCAAATCAAAAAACTGATTCACGAAGATGGGACGGTAACCGAACACTGTGTAAGAACGGTCCATGCCGAGCAAAACGCTATCTGCCAAGCTGCAAAACGTGGAGTTTCAATTAGGGGCGCAACGGTATATTGCAGAATGACTCCTTGCCGCACATGCGCAATGCTACTTATTAACTGTGGAATTGTAAGGGTTTATTGTGAAAGAAAGTATCACGCGGGAGCGGAGTCTGAACAAATGTTCAAAAAAGCCAAAATCCCAGTGTCTTATAAATATAAAGAAACTTTAAAATACAGTAAAACTAGAGCCTAAGCTGCTGTTGCCACTTCTTTCTTTGGGTTTTTCCAGGAGGCCCAGTCACATTCGGGGTAGCGACTGCAGCCGTAAAAAACTCTGCCTTTGCCGGTTTTTTTAACTATCACTTCGCCCTCGCCGCATTTCGGGCACTCCATATCAATCTTTTCAACATACTTGTCCGTGTATTTGCAATCCGGAAAACGCGAACAGCTTATGAACTTTCCGAATCTCCCAACCCTAATTACTAACTCCCCTTTGTGTTCAACCCCACACTCAGGGCACGGGAGGTTCAGTTTTTCAGTTTCAATTTTGACTCGTTCAGCATTTTTTTCAACATCTGCGAGCCTTTTTGAAAAAGGCTCGTAGAACTTCTTTAGGTCATCCTTCCATTTCAACTTTCCCTCGGCAACTTTGTCCAAATTATCTTCCATTTGGGCAGTAAAATCGTATTCAAAAGTGTCAGCAAAATTCTTAACTAAAAACTCAGTCACAGCCACCCCTACCGGAGTTGCAAAAAACTTACCTTCCTTTTTTTCAACATAATTTCTAATTTGAATAGTCGAAATTGTAGGAGCATAAGTGCTGGGCCTGCCAATACCCAAAGCTTCAAGCGTCTTAATTATCGAGGCTTCGTTAAATCTCGCTGGAGGTTGGGTAAACTTCTGCTCAGAGTGAACTTTAATTAAGGACAGGCTTTCATCTATGGTTACCTCAGGTAAATTAATTACTTCCTCATCACCGGACTTAGGTAACACCTTTCTCCAGCCATCAAACTTCATAACTTGCCCGGAGGCACGCAGTATGTAGTATGTAGCATGTAGCACGGGCCCAGATGCTTTAACTTCAATAGTTGTCTGGTCATAAACCGAGGGCATCATCTGGCAAGCCACAAACCGTCGCCAGACAAGCTCGTAAAGTTTCTTAGTGTCATTACCGTCTAATTTCTCGAGCTTCGAGTGCTCCTTTTTAACAAAAACGTCTGTTGGACGAATAGCCTCGTGAGCTTCCTGAGCGCTTTTGCTTTTTGTTTTATAAAGCCTTGGCTTTTCAGGCGAATAATTTGGACCAAATTGTTCGGCTATAAAAACGCGGGTACTATCTATCGCGCTTGCCGAAAGGTTCAGCGAATCAGTCCTGTGATAAGTAATAAGCCCGTTTTCGTAAAGTATTTGAGCCATTGTCATCGTCTTTTTAGCGGACCAGCCAAAAAGCCGTGCCGCGGCCTGCGTCATGGTCGACGTAGTAAAAGGCGCATATGGATGCTTGCGAACTTCTTTTTTACGGACATCGGAAACTTTATGTTCCGATTTTTCCAAGCCCGAGACTACATCTTTGGCCTCTTTTTCATTATGAATCTCCGCCTTTTTGTCGTTAATTTTGACGAGTGACACAACAAATGTTGCCTTGTCACCCTTCTTACTGACTTCGCTGCCGATTTCCCAATACTCGACCGGCTTAAAGGCTTCAATTTCTTTTTCCCGCTCGACAATCAAGCGCACCGCCACCGACTGAACCCTGCCGGCTGACAATCCTCGCCTGACTTTCTTCCATAACAAGGGCGAGAGCTTATAACCAACTAATCTATCTAAAACCCGCCTTGCAATTTGCGCGTCCACCAAATTTTTATCGACACTTCGAGGGTGCCCGATTGCTTCCTCGACCGCTGACTTTGTAATTTCATGGAATACTATTCGTTTTGTATCTTTTTTAATCTTATTCTCATCAAAAATCTCAGCAACATGGGAGCTAATGGCCTCGCCTTCACGGTCGGGATCGGTAGCCAGGTAAATCACTTTTGCTTTTTTGGCTTCAGTCAAAAGGTCTTTTATCGTCTTAGCTTGGCGCTCAACAACCTGGTAATCCGGCTCAAAATTGTGCTCAATATCAACACTAAGTTTACTTTTGGGCAGATCCTTAACATGGCCCATCGTGGCCGTAACTGAGTAGTCCTTCCCCAAAAATCGCGACAGCGTTTTAGCTTTCGTTGGAGACTCTACTATTATCAGGTTCATAGACTTCCTTAACTAAACATGAAGTGTAGCAGATGTGTCAATAGACAGACTCTAAATATTCCAAGATATCTGCCGGGGATTTGGCCACTCGTGCGCCTTGTTCTATTAAATAAAGTGGTGCTTCAGACATGGGTGAATTGACCGGCCCGGGAACTGCGAAAACTTCCACTCCCAAGTTCGCCGCGTGAGTGGCCGTCGAAAGCGTTCCGCTTTTTTGTTTCCCTTCCACTACTAAAACCGCCAGTGACAATTTGGCTATGAGTTCATTCCTTTGCAGGAAATTTTTTCCAACCGGTTTGGTACCCACGGGAAATAAACTCACCAAGGCACCACTGTTAGTTATTCGATTGGCAAGAGCTATGTTTTCGGGAGGATAAATAATGTCTATCCCGCTTCCCAAAACTGCAATTGTCCGACCGCCCGCGGCAAGAGCCGCGACGTGGGCAACAGTATCAATACCGCGGGCGAGACCAGACACTATGGTTACACCATTTTTGGCCAGTTCAAAGGCAAATTTATATGCCATGTCTTTGCCATATTTCGTCGGGGTTCTTGAGCCTACAATCGCAACTGCTCTTTTGTCTTGGGGCGTTACCTCTCCGAGTATCCAAGTCTTCATGGATGGAATATAAAGTCCGCAATTTCCCGCGCAATTGGAGCCGCAACCTTACTGCCCTCCCCACCTTTCTCAACCAAGACCGTGATTACGTATTCAGGATTGTCCAGTGGGGCAAAGACTGTAAACCACGCGTGGGTCTCGTCTTTGACCGAAGTTTCTGCAGTCCCGGTCTTGCAACCTACATCCGGTGAAAAATCAAAAAATGGCACACCGGTTCCACCCGCGTCACAGGCCCCCCTCATTCCTTCTTTTATCAAACCCAGTACCTCGCTACTCACATTTAACGATCTACATACGGGTTCTTGAACCAGCTTCAAATCGCAAAGCTTGCCCCCATTTGCCACGAATCCTGCAAGTCTGTGGTTTGCCAGAGGTGTGACCGCCAAGTCCCCCTGCCCTATAGCCATATGATAGGTGTTACCAAGATACCAGCGCTCGCCCTTGACTGCCTTCTTCCACTCGGGAGAAGGCACGAGTCCCGAGGCTTCCCCCGGCAAATCAATTCCGGTTGGTTCGGATAGCCCAAAGCGCTTGGCCCAGTTGGAGAGCGCCTCGGCACCAACCAGGGAACCTACTTCATAAAAGAACGTGTCAGTTGAGCGGGCAATAGCCCGAACTACATTAATCACTCCTTCAGTACCGCCGTATTGGGTAAAGTACCAATTATTATATTGAAACTCGTCAATGGAGATGACGCCCTTGTCCTCATAGGTGTATTCGCTTTCAATTTTGCCTTCTTCAACAGCGGCTGTAGTAGTTACAATTTTAAAAATAGAGCCCGGATGGTAGGTGCCTGCAATGACTCTATTAAACATGGGGAGGCTCGTATCCGTTAAAAATTTACTAATATCTTCATTTGGGTCAAAGGCAGGTGAGGAGTAAAGCGCAAAGACATGGCCGATGGTGTCTGTAACTATCACTGAACCTGCCTGCGCAGGCAGGCCTACCTTGCCTTTCATCGTTTCGGCCACTTTTCTTTGTAGTTTATAGTTAAGGCTCGTTTTAACATCCTCGCCGGGAATTGGCGCGCGTCTTCCCAGTGTCCGCACGCGGTTCCCCATAGTATCCACCTCAACCAACTCTTCCCCGTCAATGCCCCTCAACCTGCAGTTATAATACTGCTCAAGCCCTCCGCGGCCAACAAACGACCCAAGCTGTCTGGCGCCCTTATGCGCGCATTCCGGGTCTACTTTATCTACCTCCTCGGCATCAACTTCACCCAAGTACCCGGTGATATGAGCAAAGTCCGGCCCATAAATATACTTTCTACGCCACTCAACAATCGTTTGTTCCTCAGGAGTATTTTCATCCGCCAGCCCTTTTGTATAGCCCTCCAAGGGGTCGAACTTAACAGTCTTTTTTACCGGCTCATTATCCACCAAAAGCACGCCATCTTTGTCCAAAATTTTTCCACGGGGCGCAACTATGGCAACTCGGCGCACGCGGTTTCCTTCAGCAAGCTCCCGGTAATAAGCCCCTTTGATTACTTGAAGTTCGGCGAGCCGGCCAATAATTACAACCATTCCGAGAAGAAGAAGGCCACGAAAAAACCAACTCAGCCAGGATTGAATCTTGGGCGTTGCCGCAGACTGCATCATAAGTGCAGTTTGTATTATTTGGAGCCAACTTTCAAGTTCTTGGGGGGGCAACAGCAACTCTTGGAGAATTTGGATCGCAGCTTCCATACCAACTCTGAAGTATGCAGCTTTCAAAATTGATTTTAAAAACTGTTCGCCAGTCTAAATTATATTCATACGCCATGTTATCTGTGATTTTGCGTACGTTCGTTCCATTGATATCCATAACGTAGACTTCTCTTTTATAATCACCAACTGAAACGGATAAAAATGCCACACGGTCACCGTCAGGGGAAAATGTTGGCTCATACTCGTGATCAGTTGTGTTGGTAACTCGAACTAACTCCATCCGATTAAAATCCATTATATATAATTCGAAAATCCCATCTCTGCGTGACCCAAAAATCATACGTGTGCCGTCAGAAGATATTTCTGGTTGGAAATCTGCAGCTTCATTTCGGCTTATATTAACTGCTGTAATTCCACCTAAATTGTCATCATAAAGATATATTTCAGAGGATTCACCTCTGTTGTATTCTGTTTTAAGTCTAAATTCGCTTGCGTCAAAATTTTCCTGTGAGGATAAAAGCTTTGTTCCACCTACTAGAACCGAAGAAAGTCCAATCAAGCCTCCAGCAATTTTCAAATGCTCCCGCATATTCTATTATGCTCTAATACTATAAGTTGTCAATATAGTAATTCACTATATATCATCTAAGACCTGCGGTAATATTCACTTTTGCCAAGAGTGAGGGATTTATTAGAAGCAAGCCGCAGCCGCGGGCCACACAGGTCATAGCGTCTTCCGCAATTATCACTTTGGTTTTTGTAGCCTCACGAACTACTTTATCGATACCTGGGATTAGAGAACCTCCTCCTGCCATAACAATACCATTCTCCATCGCATCACTCACAAGCTCGGGTGGAGCTTCTTCCAAAACGTCTTTGATGTGCCCCACAATTTCGGTGATAACGGGCGAGAGTGCCTCGCGCACTTCTTCTGCCGAAACCTTCATTGACTTGGGGAGCCCGGTTTCAAGGTCGCGCCCGCGCACCACGGCAAACTTTTCCTCCGGGCTTGGGGTGAAGGAGCCGATTTGAATTTTTAAGTTCTCGGCAGTCGGCTGGCCCAAAAGAAGCGCATATTTAAGCCGAAAATAATTCATTATCGCCTCATCCATCTCGTCCCCCGCAATTCGAACTGAGCGCCCAAGAACTATCCCACCCAGGGAAATCACAGCAATTTCTGTGGTTCCTCCGCCAATATCTACTATAAAAATCCCCCGTGGGTCTTCAACCGCAAGGCCCGCTCCAATTGCTGCGGCCATTGGCTCCTCAACCAAGTAAGCCTTGCGGGCTCCAGCAGCTATTGCGGCATCAGCTACTGCGCGGCGCTCAACTTCGGTAACTCCCGAGGGAATACCAACAATTACCCTAGGCCGGGGAATTTTTGGAATAAGCCCGCCTGAAGTATTAACCTGGCGCACATAGTGAGTAAGCATTGCGGCCGTTGCATCAAAATCCGCGATTACCCCATCTTTCAAAGGCCGCACGGACTCAATCGTTTGCGGGGTCCTGCCCATCATCTTTTTGGCGGCCATCCCGATTGCCAAAATTTCTTTTGTTTTTTTGTTTCTTGCTACGGCCGAAGGTTCTCTAATTAAAATTCCCTTGCCGACAACATAGACCAGGGTATTTGCAGTGCCCAAGTCAATACCAATATCGTCTGAGAAAAGTCCTAATAGTCTTCCAAACATTTCACCATGAGTATATCATTGAACTCAACAATGCATATCATTACATTTCTATTTAATCTTCTGGTATTTTTAGTCCCTCTGGCATTCTTTCCAAAAACATCCGAGCTTTTCGAATTTAATAAAATAATCCTCATTTACGGCTTCACTATTCTCATTTCGGCAGTCTGGATTCTTGAGTGTATAAAGCGAAAAAAAATAATTTTTAGAAATACCCAACTCACCATACCTCTGCTGCTTTTTTTACTTTCCCAAGTCTTAGCTACGCTATTTTCCATCGACCAGCGAACTTCACTTCTGGGCTACTACGGCAGATTCCACGGAGGTTTACTTTCTACCGTTTGCTATGTAATTTTGTATCTTGCCTTTGTAACTTTCATGGACAAAGGCAAAACCCTAAAACTCATTAACACTTTATTAATCTCAGCGTTCATTGCTGCAATTTATGCATCCCTCGAGCACTTTGGACTTTCCCCAAGCTGCCTACTCATATCCGGAAACTTCGATGTTAGCTGCTGGGTACAGGACATCCAAGCAAGAGTATTCGGGACATTTGGGCAGCCGAATTGGCTGGCGGCATATTTAGTCTCGCTGGCTCCACTTGCATGGAGCCAAGCGTTGAGAAAGAAATCAATAATCTATGTATTTTTATCTGCATTACTCTTCACGACTCTCTTATTCACAAAATCCAGGTCAGGACTACTGGGATTTGGTTTCGCTTTTTTTATTTTTTGGCCAGCCGTGTTTTATTTATACAGAAAAAATATCAAGAAAATTCTTAAAGTCTTTTTCCTTACTACATGCTACATACTATTTACTACTATCTTCATATGGAATCCCTTTGTGCCAAGTTCAGAAGCCCCAATAGAGGGCGTTACTGAGTCGGGAGACATTAGAAAAATTGTCTGGCAGGGGGCGATTGAGCTTTGGAAACAATATCCGATTCTGGGGACTGGTGTAGAAACTTTTGCATATTCCTATTACGAAACAAGACCAGTGGCGCACAATCTCACTTCCGAGTGGAATTTTATTTATAACAAAGCTCACAATGAATACTTAAACTTTGCAGCAACTACCGGAACAATCGGCTTGGCAAGTTATCTGATATTAATAATCACTTCATTATCAATATTCGTTAAAAATTTCCAATACTTGAAAATTGAAAGTTTAAAATTGGAAATTGCCGCGCTCTGCGCTGGTTATGTAAGTATTCTAATCACAAACTTTTTTGGTTTTTCAACAGTTCCCACGGCACTTCTATTTTTTTTGTTTCCGGCAATGGCAGTGACTGTAGAAAGCCCGCCTGCCAGCGCTAGCGCGCAGAGCTTGCGGGCAGGTAGAATGAAGCTACCCATACTACTTGCTACTTGCTACATGCTGCAAGCGCTTGCGCGCTATTGGCTTGCCGATTACTACTTTGCAAAAGGAGACATAGAAAGCCTAGAGAAGGCTGTAATGATGGTACCCCGAGAGGCGGTCTATCATGACAAACTTGCCGAAGAATACAAAGATATTTCGCCTCAACTGGCGCAAGTGCAATTAGAATTATCAATAAAGCTTTCTCCAAGAAACATAAAACTTCTTAAATCTGCGGCAAGTATTTATGACGACTTCGGAGAGCTTGACAGCGCCCTTGCCATTTATAAAAAGCTCACAGTTCTTGCGCCAACGGATGCCCAAGTCTGGTATAGCCTTGCCCTAACTCAAGTAAAGCTGGGAAATTCAGACGAAGCAAAAAGGATCTTACTAAAAGTATTTGAAATGAAACCGGATTATGAAAAAGCGCACGAGCTTTTTGATATACTACATCTACCATAGTTGTCTTATGATACTTAAATTTCTCGATATAAAAGACCCAATCTTGCGCCAAAAAGCAAAGAAGGTTGAGTCAATAGATAAAAAGATTTTGGGCCTTATTGCTGACATGAAGGAGACACTTTCTGAGGCCGATGACCCGGAAGGAATTGGTCTTGCGGCTCCCCAAGTTGGCAAGTCAATCCAATTATTTATTGTCAATTTTGAGAAATTAAATAGAGTAATTATTAACCCAAAAGTGCTTTCCATGGGGGAAATTAAAAAAACAAAGAAAAAAGAAAAAACTCTCGAAGGCTGCTTGTCCCTTCCTCATTATTACGGCCCAATTAAGCGACCAAATGAGGTAACAATTGAATACATCAATGAAAATAAAGAAACAAGACAAGAGAAGTTTAAGGGCTTCCCGGCACACATAATACAGCACGAGATTGACCACTTAAACGGCAGGCTTTTTATTGATCATATTCTCGAGCAGAATGCACCGCTTTACTTATTTGATGGTGATGATTTTGAAGAAGTGGAGCTTACATGAAGGTAGTCTTTTTTGGAACCCCAGACTATGTTGTACCAATAGCAGAAGCGCTTTTTAAAGAGTTTCGGACAACCAAAGAAAAAGGTGTCGTGGCAGTTGTTACCCAAGCTCCTAAACCTGCCGGCCGCGAGAAAAAAATTGAATATTCTGCTGTTGACACTTGGGCATATAAGCATAAAATTCCAATTTTCCACAACTTTGAGAAATTGCCCGAGGCAGAGCTTGGAGTGGTTGCGGCATATGGCAAGATAATCCCAAAGTCTGTAATTGAGCACTTTCTGAAAGGGATTTTAAATGTTCACCCGTCGCTCCTACCCCAATATCGCGGTGCCTCGCCTATTCAGGCTGCAATTGCAGCCGGGGAAGCTGAAACTGGCGTAACAGTAATCAAGATGGATGAGCTCATGGATCATGGCCCGATTATTTCCTCGTTTAAAGAAGAGATTGGCTCGGAAGACACAAACGAAACCTTAAGAACCAGATTATTCGAGCGCTCAGCCGAATTTTTAATTAGCCTAATTCCCAGCTACATTAGCGGCAAAATAAAGCCCAAAGACCAAAACCATAAAGAAGCAACATTTACAAAATTGATAACAAAAGACAATGGCTTTATTAAAGAGCCTTTTGCAGACCCTGTTAAAACCGAAGGACTCTTTCGCGCTTTTGACCCATGGCCGGGAATATGGACATATGTAAACATAAACAAAGAGCAAAAAAGATTGAAAATTCTAAAACTGCATCTAGAGAAACTAATGCCTAATCACTATTCACTAGTGCCTGATATCGTTCAACTTGAGGGCAAAAAACCGGTAACTTGGGAGGAATTTAAAAAGGGTTACCCAAACTTTAAGCTGTGAGGTATTCGCGGGAGGCGTCGAATTTCTTACGCTTAATGCACTTTGCGCAAAGCATGGCACGAGTTGGTTTACCACCGACTTTAATACTAAAGGGCTGCAAGTTGACCCTAAAAAGGCGAGGAGTTGGGGTTACTCTGTTTTTCCAGCGCTTACCCGCAACACCCCGGCGGTGTTTTTGAGAACTACCAAAAACCGCTTTCTTGCCACAATTAAAACAAACGTTTGCCATATCGTCGACATTATAACATGTATTCATGTTGCAAGCTACGCTTGTAACACACAATTATATGAATGTTGTGTTTCAAGCTCGCTTATAGCATAATAGTGAGACTGATGCTTGGATTTTTGTTCACCGACCCCCTCCAATTTTTGATTTGGGCCGCGGCTTTGGTTTCCGCCGTCACGGTCCATGAGTTTGCTCATGCGTGGACCGCAGTGCGCCTTGGAGACCCCACACCAAAACTTCAGGGCAGGTTAACTTTAAACCCACTGGCCCACCTTGACCCACTTGGAACTTTAATGCTACTTTTGGTCCGCTTTGGCTGGGGAAAACCTGTTGTTTTTGATCCATATAACCTTAAAAACCCTCGCCGGGACGCTGCAGTAATTTCGCTTGCCGGCCCCGCAGCCAACTTACTACTTGCAAGCATCTTGTCTGTGCTATTAAGAATTGCAACCTCGCCTTTCTCCGCACAATACCTACTGGCCGGACTTATTCCGCCTTTCATTATGCTTAATGTTGTGCTCGCAATTTTTAACCTTATTCCAGTTCATCCTCTGGACGGTGGCAAGATTTTAGTCGGCCTACTGCCCCATCGTGATGCAACAAAAGTTGACTTATTCATGAGTAAATACGGCATTTTCATTTTGATCCTTCTAGTATTTCCCATATTTGGAACTTCCTTTGTGTTCTCAATAATTTCGCCTGTTATCAACTTTCTTTTAAAAATTTATATCCCTGGAACAAGTCTTTCATGAGTTGAAGTACGTGATATAATAAAGCAGACCCTGCTAAAGGGTGATCCAGAAGTACTTTTCCTGACTACGTCTTTTGAAGGGAAGGCAAATTGCCTGAGACCGAGGTCGACTGGCTGAGCCCAACCACCTGGTTTATCCAGGAAAAGGCAACTGGCCCCGGAAGCGGGGTCTTCTTTTTGCTATAATTCACTTACCTCGCCGGCATAGCTCAGTGGTAGAGCAACGCTTTTGTAAAGCGAAGGTCGTAGGTTCAAATCCTATTGCCGGCTCAAGTTTACCCTGAGTGAAATCGAAGGGCTGAGATGGCGGAGTGGACAATCGCACCAGACTGTAAATCTGGTGGCCGTATGGCCTACCTAGGTTCGAATCCTAGTCTCAGCACATGTACTTTGCATATATTCTTTATAGCCAACCCTTTGACAAATACTACATTGGCTCAACCAGTAATCTTCAAAATAGGATAGACAGACACAACAATGGTGGGTCAAGATATACAAGGCCGTTTAGACCATGGGCGCTTGTTTACTCAGAAAAGTTCAAAACCGGATCTGAAGCTGCAAAAAGAGAAAAAGAAATTAAAAGATATAAGGGTGGAAATAGCTTTAAACAATTACTTAGTGGACAATCGCATCCCGCTTAGCGGGACGCCCGAACGGGCTACGAAGGTTCGAATCCTAGTCTCAGCACTCATTTTTTGATATAATACACTTATGACAGAAGCATTTAATCCGGAAGATCACATATTAAAAACTAATGAATCAAGAAGACAATTTTTGCGCAGTGCTTCCAGTGCTAAAGGAATAGCCCAGCGAATGTCAGAACGTTTCGGTCCTAATACAACTGAGGCGCCTTTGAACGGCAGAAGGATTGATGTGGGCAAGACTTATGGCGGTTCAGGTAATGACAGACTCCCTGGTAAATGAAACGCTCCCGGTTTGAATATTCTCTTCCTAAGAATTTTATTGCAAATGCTCCCGCGAATCCACGCGATCATTCAAGGCTTTTAGTTTTGGATAGAGTAACTGCATCAATCCAACACAAACACTTCTACGACCTTTCTGATATAGTAAGTTCTACTGACGTTTTGGTCATGAATAACACCAAAGTCTTCCCCGCCCGGGTCTTTGGAAAACGAACCACGGGTGGCGCAGTTGAAGTTCTCTTTTTGAAGGAATTGGAAAATAACATTTGGGAAATTTTGGGTAAAAATCTTCCAAAAATTGGCGAGCAAATAATATTCAGCAATTTTTACGCAAAAGTTATTAAAAAAGGCTTGCATACCGCAAAAATTAGAGTATTTACAGGCGGAAAAAGATTACTGGATTTGCTCATTTTAGAAGGCAAAACGCCAATTCCGCCGTATATTACCGCAAAGTTGCCGGAAAAATCATTGCGAGCCAAATATCAGACTGTTTATGCGGGAGTTGTGGGCTCCGTGGCAGCTCCAACAGCCGGGCTTCATTTCACGCGTAAGCTTCTAGCCAAACTCAAGCAAAAAGGCGTCATGATGCAGTATGTTACACTTCATGTTGGCCCTGGAACCTTCTCCCCCATCAAAGAAACAGATATAACAAAGCATAAAATGCACTCCGAGTATTACTCTGTTTCTAAAGAAACAGTTAGAGCATTAAACAACGCAAAAAAGCATAGCAAAAGAATTGTCGCCGTGGGAACAACTACTGCCCGGGTATTGGAGACCATTTCTAAAAACAAAAAACTCTCGGGAAACACTGATATTTTCATATACCCGGAATATAAATTTAACTTTGTAGACGCTCTTATCACCAACTTTCATCTTCCCCATTCAACACTACTTGCGCTTGTTAGTGCATTTGTCTCAAAACCAAATACTAATGAAGATTTTACGGACTTTAAGTCTTCACTAATTGGCAAAGCATATCAAGAAGCCATTAGAAAAGAGTACAGATTTTATAGCTTTGGAGATGCTATGTTGATTGCCTAGGCAGAAAAGCTTAGAATTAAGCCCATGCCGGGAGTCGAACAAGCTAAACAAACAGATATAGATGAGGCGCGAAGAATAATATCCGAGAATCGGGGCATTAAAGAATCCGCATTATTACTTATCAACTCAGACTTACCTTTCGAAGTTATAGTCAATGCACTTCGAGAACAGGGAAAGGATGTACTGCTGAAAACAGAAACGCAAACAGCCTACAGTATATCTGTATTTGACAGGGTCAACAATGTTGAGGAATATTCAATCTTGCTCGATGAAAGTAATCCCGTAGTCGAATTCAGACATTTATCCGCCTTTGACCTGGCAGACCCAAGAGACTCACTTACTGATGAATAATTTTTGGTTGGCCCCAAACCCCCATGTAAGTTGTAACCAATTCCTCTTTTACTATTTTTCTGTTCTCGAAAGTTAGTTTTACCAACAAACCTTCTTTGGTCTTTTCTGACCACATTTGGTCAAAGACCAAGTTTCCCAAACTGTAATAAATTGGCACACCATTATAATATTCCGTATTTTGGACCCAATGCGGGTGATGCCCGACGACGACATCCGCTCCCAAATTTACTATTTCGTGAGCCTGTGTTGTGACTCCGGGCAATGCAGTGTCTTGATATTCTACTCCCCAATGCATGGCGACAACTAAGACGTCAACTTTAGCATCACTTTGACTAATCAAATTTATCTCTGCAGCAGAAAGTTTGGGATTTGCTTGCTGGGATTTTTCAAAGCCCAGAAAGCCGAATTTCGTCCCGTTAACGTCCTTAATTATTAAATTACTGTCTCCCGTAAAATCAATATTTTTATTTTCCAGAAATTGCTTAGTTTCAATAAATCCAGCCTTGCCATAATTCAAAGTGTGATTATTTGCTAGGTTTACAATGTCAACCCCTGAATAAACCGGCCCCTCGAGCATTTCGGGTTTTGCACAAAAGACCATGCTGCTTCTTGTGGCGTCAGGTTTACAGTCTTTGGTTACGGCGTTTTCAAGATTAACAAAAGTAATGTCTGCAGACCCAAGATAATCAGATATTTTACGAAATGGGTATATGGGATCATTTTTGTCCAATGCCGTAGTCATTACGGTCCGCCCAAGCATCACGTCTCCACCCAATATTAGCGTTGTTAACTTTGGCTCCTCAGTGACGGGACTAAAAATTGAAAAGAAACTAAAAATAAGCGCAAGTATTTTGCCCATAAACTAGTTTAACAAGAAACGGGTATATGTTATATAATTCACTCACGCCCAAGTAGCTCAGTTGGTAGAGCGTACCCTTGGTAAGGGTAAGGTCGTCGGTTCAATCCCGATCTTGGGCTCCCGCCTCATCGGCGGGTCACCGTTGAGGCGACAAAATTGAAGTGAGGTCAAGCTTCTGGTACAATATCACTCATGGCTGGAAATCGGGAAATAGTTGCCTTGGTCTGCACCAAGTGCAAGTCTCAAAATTACGTGACTACACGTAATAAAGTTAATATGGAAGAAAAGCTGGTTTTAAAAAAATGGTGCAAGTTTTGTAAAAAAATAACTGACCACAAGGAAAGTACCAAACTGAAGTAAGTTTAGTAGGCCTGTTCATCAAAAACTTTTGCAAGTTGTGGAAACGCAGTAGCCAAATCCATGGCCTTGGGTATAACTAAAGCAACTTCATCCAACCCCTCAAACATCTGGTTGTACCTCAACTCAGCTGATCTGCCCACAACCACCAAATTTGGTTGAATGGCAAATGCTCGCCTTGCAACCTGTGGCCCGATAAGTGACTTTGCATCACTAAACTTACCATCAATAATTGCCAAATCGTAGCCACCAGTACCCTTTTGGTCTCTCAAAGCTTGTAAAAAATTTTTGGGATCTTCAAAAGTTTGCAATACAACACTATTGGGTTTATCTCTCAATTCTCGAGAGGTTGAAACCACATCAAGTCCAAGATATGCTGAGAGGGCTTCTTCTAACACCTCGGGGTCGTCAGTATCATCATCCACATATGCAACCCATTTACCCCTCCATATCTCCCTCAAATATTCTCTTTCGCCTTCTGTTAATTCGGCGTTGCCCTCTATATTTTCCATTTGCCCTATTTTATCACACATGTTATACTCGCCCAGTGATATCAGAGAAAGGAACTTTTCTCTGCCCCGATAAGCAGGCCAATTCAAATGGCGAAGGTGTTGTACCTGTCAATATATCCTTCGACCACACGGACATTCTCTCACAAGCTTTTCCAAACAAGATTGAGCCAAGCAAAATTTCTTACTTTGTAGTAAACAAGGCCCCGGCTCACGAAACCCCGGACCTAGTTATCTATAAAGCTGCTTCGGACTCGGAGTTGTCGATTGAAGGTATGTTGGAGATAGCAGAATTCCTGGCTCCTGAAACGATTAGCCCTGATATTCAAATAATCGGTGGTGGTGTTTACGATACCCGCATAAAGAGGACCCTACAGCTTCAAGAAAAATTTAGAATCAAAGATGCTAACCTTCAAAAATGCATCGACAATGCCTTTGAAACAAGCCTCAACTGATAACTGGAGTTAATTCACAAAATAAGCTAAAATAGGCCTCATAGGCCCGTGATGAAATGGTATCATGAAGGTCTCCAAAACCTTTCTTCCAGGTTCGAATCCTGGCGGGCCTGCACACTTCGTTCGCATTCCCTCAGTATTCGATAGTGACCGTTATAGAATTTCATACTTTGCACAGCGAATCCTGGCGGGCCTGCCCAGCAGGATTGTACTCAGCCTCAAACAAACAAATTATGAACTCTTTTCAAAATTCTGTTTCTTGTCTGCTTTCGCAGTTTACCGGCAACATTTTTAATTAAAGTTTGATCAGCCGTAAACAGCTTATCCAGTCGTGCGTAACTCACTACCGGTAAGCTTCCAGACTCAAAGTTATCTAATTTAATTTGGATTGATGTTTTGCTGGAATAAGGCTTTGAAGTAATCTGGCAAAGAATGAAGTTCCCAAATTCGGCACGCGCCAAAACTAGTGCGGGGCGAACCTTCTGGCCTTTTAAATTAGAGAAAGGAAAAGTAACTAAAACTATGTCTCCCGCTGCAAGCTTCCCCATGCCTTATCCTCCTCTGGACGGTTCCAATCAGAAAGCGCTTTTTCCGAAAGCAAGGCAGTTTCCACTGCGCTTGGTTTCTTTACGGCAACGATCCTTATCTCTCCCTTTTTAGCTTTCAGCTCAACTTTTTCCTTAAGACCGCTCTCGTCAAGCAGAGGCCTGGGTATTCTTACTCCTCGTGAATTCCCAATGGTAATAATTGAGGTAATCATATTTGTAATTACATTGTAGCTACGAACGCTGCGTATTGTCAAGCTCGGTCAAACTTATCTGAGCATCGCGTTTTTTAAGAGAGAGGTAAAAAATAATCGCTACACCGATGAGAAACGCCCAAACAATAAGGAATTGCTCAAGGCTGTCATGGGTATTGAGATAGCCGATAAAAGGTGCAAGTGCAACATAGGGTATTGTTCTCAAAAACGAGCCCACAGACAAAACAGTTGCACGCTGTTCCTCAGAAGTGCGGTAGTTTATAATTTCGCTCATAAATGGCTGAAGCACATGCTCCCCAGCATATAGGGCAAGAATAACAAAATACCCCCATATGCCAATATCCATGATAGAAAAGAGCAAACTTGCTCCAGCCAGAGCTGAGATTAAAATAAGCACTCGCTTCTCACTCATACGCTCAGCAAATTTGTGCATATACGCCAAAATCCCAACAGTTATCAAGCTGCTTGAAGCTATCACTATTGAGCCTGAAAGTGGACTAAAATGAAATCGGTCTAATAAAACTAAGCGTAGAAGCCCCCAACCAGCGGTATAAAAAAGTCCTTGCACAATAACGATTATTGGTACATATAAAAATAGCTTTTTTGTACGAAACTCGGCAAACCCCGATACAATACTTGCCAAATGCTCCCGAAGTTCTACCAATAGCTTTTGTTTATATTTGACTGGCCTACTTTCTTTGATTGGCCATATTAGAAATACTGTGCTTATAAATGCTGAGCCTGTAAGAATCCAGGGGATACGAGGGTCAATTGAATGAAGCCCTCCTCCAATGATAATCGCAGCTGTTGAGCCAATTAGGGCAATTTGCGAACCCCTGGTAACTAGCTTTCTCCAGTCAACCGATGATTGTTTAAACTGAAGCTTATCAAAAAACAGTGCTTCATCGGCTCCTGATACAAAAGATACACCAATCATCATTATTGCCTGCCCAACCATAAAAGGAATCAAACTGCTACCAAATGCTTGTATAATAAGCCCACTGCCAGCAAGTAGCTGACCCAACCGCACCATTTTGTCTCGGCCAAACTTGTCTGCTAGAACACCCGATGGCACTTCGGCAATGAGGCCAATTGCAAAAGCCACTCCGTCTAATATGCCAACTTCCCTGTCTGTTATGTATATCCGATAAAAATAAAGCCAAACAGCTCCCACAAACCAGAGGTTTGTTAGAAATTTATAAATAAGAAATCTTCTGGAAAGCCATTTTTGATTTTTTGTCATTTCACCTTCTTGAATTATAGTTTTTGAGCTCTAACTAAGCAACGCCATGTGAAGATATAACCGGTCCGATTTTTGCCACCACGCTCCAAGTGCTATCCCCCCCGTGGTATTATTGAGAAGGTCTTTCAAAACAAAGCGAAGTTATAGGCGTAAGGATTATCCCTGAAGTAGTTACCGACAAAGTTTACTAGGCCTGCACACTTCTCAATTATTTATTCCCGAAACAGTACCTACACCCTTTCGGTTCCACCTTTGCCAAGTGACATCTTTTTTTGAAATTAGGAGCTTAATAGACATATACATCGCGTATACCTCAATAAAAGTTAATACATACGAAAGTAAGAAATATAGAGGGAGAAAAACAAACGCAGTACGACTATTCTTGCTTGAACCAAAAACAAAAGCGGACGCATTAATTAATCCTGTAAAAAGTATCCAAAGGATAAGGGCTCTAAAATCATGAGTTCTATATAGGTAATAAACACCAAATACAGTTAAGAAAGGTTCAATGATTAACTCGATTTCATAGAATAATGTAATAGGCAAAAGATAATGAGTTAAGAATCTACTATGGTACTTTTTTCTACTAAAAAAGAGGCCCTTATGTTTTATAAAAGTATCGAGTCTTCCCTTCTTCCACCTGAGCCTCTGCTTCGCAAGATCTTTGATAGTTGCAGGACCTTCGGTATAGGCAATGGCATCCTCAATAAATACAATCCTACAACCTTTAGTTTGAAGCCTCGTTGAAAGCTCAATGTCTTCAGTCTTATTACTTTCATCAAAATAACCATATTTCTCAAAAATGTCCCTTCTAAATACCCCAAAAGCACCGCCGATTATATACTCACTATTGAAAATCGAGTGAACTCTTTTGAAGTAAAATCCGATTGTATATTCTATTTGCTGAATAATACCTATAATCGATTTTGAATTTGCTACTTTCACATTTCCTACAGCAGCGTCGACTCTTTCGTCAACAAAGAATCTCGCCACGCGAAACAACGCGTTTTTTTCAAAAACAGTGTCAGCGTCCATTGTAACCACAACGTCTCCATTAGAATGTTGTATACCGTAATTTAAAGCGCTTCCCTTTCCACCGTTCGGCTTACTAAAATATAGCAACGATTTGTCCTTTGTGAGATATTCGTTTCCTTGTGTTTTATTAAATTCATCAATGACTTTAAAAGTGTTGTCAATGGACCCATCATCAACTACTACAACTTCTAAATTGTTGTATTGACTACTAAGGACAGACTTTATTGTGCTTACAACTCCAACTTCTTCGTTCCTGGCCGGGATAATAACAGATATTTTTATAAACTCTTGAATTTCTTCTCTGGTAAACTCTTTTGATTTTTTCAAGAATTTTGATCTATTCAGATAATAAAAAGGGCTTGTCAAAACATAAAAAATATATTTACTAGCCGTAATAACGGACAACGCAATAATGAGTGTTAGTATAACGTTAAAATTTACCATTTTTTTGGGCAGAACGATTAGTATACTGACCTTTGTAGATATTTACCAGTTATTATTTTGAATGTTAAGAAGTCTCCCCTTCACGGTATAGTCCTAATATTTTCACCCACTTCGGTGCTTTTGCACCTGAACTATTTATTTCCGTCTCGGCCTTAATCGCAGCATCCCAAAGTTTTGGTGACCTAGCTCTCATTTCCTCGATTATCTTTCTATATAATCCAAAATCATTTTCTTCTGCCAGCTTATTATATTTCAGGACTCGGTCCATGACATCACCAACAGAATCTGTCTTCTCAAACACTTTCTCAGCTAAACCACAAAGAAATTCTTCCGGTGAGCCGCTGTCTTTTATTGTTTCGTCAACAATTCTCCAAATCTCTGGATTATCAAAATCGATAATATTATTTTTATCTGCCAACAGAACAAGAAGTCTCGACGCTCCCCATACCGAGGGAGTTGCCGAAGGAGTAATCTTTTCAAAATATGATTCCGGTACTCTTCCTTCATCATATTCGCCCGGGCCATCCTCCCGTGTTACAGGAGTTGTTAAAGCTCGATGTAAATCAACGTTATTGACATGCGCATGCGCCCAAATCTTTAAAGTCAGATTGTTCACATTATTCAGGAGTTTTATCAAATTGTTGGTGTCGCTCTGTCTAAGGTGATAATCCCAAAGCCCTTCGGGGGTCGAATAACCTTGAGAAGCAGCCAAAAAGTAAAATACTGACTCTTCGCCACAATTTCCAATTACTCTATCTACATCCGGGATGAACTCAGCAGATCCCCAAATTTGACTTAAAGCGTTTGCCTCCTTTTTCGCCACTCGCCCAATTATTTCGTAAAGCTCACCTCTATTTTCTAATGGATTGTCGTATTCAGTCGGCATATCGGTATTATACAACAACTAATGGTTTTTAATTCATATTGCTCTTTTTGCCATAGCTTCTATACTTATTAATGGTAAAGTACATAAAGCCATATGGGTTTTCTTCCAGAGTCACCAAAGTTTTTTGATTTATTCGAGGAGCTCTCTTCATCGGTCATAAAAATTGCCTTACTTCTTCCGGGAAACCGCCAAAAGAAAGTAGACTGGAAAAAACTATCCGTCTCCGCTTTTAAAATAGAGGCACAAGCCGATAACCTGTGCCATAAAATTCTTCAGGAGGCAGACAAGACATTCATTACCCCAATTGACCGCGAGGACATTCAGGCTTTGGCCAAAAACCTGGATAATGTAATCGATTTAATTGAAAACGCGATTTCGCATATGAGCGTATATAAAGTTGGCAGGGTACCCACAGAATTTTATGAATTTTGCGATGTAATCATTAATGCTGCCAGACAGCTGGATCATTTGATTTCTGACCTGAAACAAAAAGGCAGAAACACGAAAGAGATTAAGCGGCATGTGATGACAATTCATTCTTTGGAAAACAAAGGGGACAGCCTGTTAAACAAAGCACTGAAACACTTGTTTGCCAATGGCGCCAAACCGATAGATGTAATCAAGTGGAAAGATATTTACGAAAATCTGGAGCAGGTGCTTGACGAATGCGAAGATACTTCTGATACGGTTGAGACGATAATTGTAAAAAACTTTTAAAAATCAATACATGGATGGTATAACTCCTATGCTTTTGGTAGTTTTATTTTTTGTGCTTTGGGCAGAGTTTGTAAATGGCTGGACAGATGCACCAAATTCCATAGCAACCGTTGTTTCCACGCGCGTAATGCACCCCAGAATTGCAATTGCCATGGCAGTAGTTCTTAACATCACCGGAACACTCTCCGGCACTGCCGTGGCGGAAACCATCGGCAAAGGCATTGTAAATGCCAATATAATAACACTGCCCACGATACTTGCCGCAATGATTGGGATAGTAGTTTGGAGTACACTTGCCTGGAAGTGGGGTTTGCCAACAAGCGAGAGCCATGCCCTTATTGCTGGCTTAACCGGTGCGGGACTGGCCGTGGGAGGATTTGACGCACTCATTTTTAGTGGCTGGGAAAAAGTTCTAATTGGCCTTGGGTTTTCAACCTTTTTGGGTTTTGGTGGAGCTTATCTTATATTCACTTTAATCGCCTGGCTTTTTCGCGACGTCGGCATTAGCCGCGTACGCAGACTTTTCGGCAAACTTCAAATATTTTCCGCTGCTTTCATGGCGTTTGGCCATGGCAGTAACGACGGCCAAAAATTTATTGGTGCTTTTTCATTGGCTCTATTTTTAAGCGGAGTGACAAACGAGTTTACAATTCCCTATTGGGTTATAATCCTCTGTGCCAGTGTAATGGGCGTGGGCACTTCAGTCGGAGGGTGGCGAATTATTAAAACCATGGGAGTCAAGCTTTCGAAACTCGAGCCCCAGCATGGCTTCGCCGCAGAAACCGGCTCGGGGGCCGCGATAATGCTTGCTTCCCATTTTGGAATTCCACTTTCAACTACTCATACCATTAACACAGCTATTATGGGAGCAGGCTCTGTCCAACGATTTAAAAAAGTTCGCTGGGGAGTGGCACGAAGTATAGTAATTGCATGGATCCTCACCTTTCCAGTGTGCGGAATTATTTCCTTTGTAATAACCAAAATCCTCACTTCCCTACTTCCCACATGATATAATTATCTAACATACTAATATAGCTTTGGCTAAGCGTAGTTTTCGTACTAATGTTTCTAAAGATGACAGGCTGACACTTCTTGCAGCTTCTTCTGGAAACGTGATATTTGCAACTCAGACTAAAAGACCCTTTGATTTTGCCCCAGATACATTGACAATTTGCCCAAACCGCATAACCATAACATATGGAAGTTTATTTGGCAGTAATGAACGCCCGCTACCAATCGAGAACGTGATAGGCTCCCATGTGAGTTCCGGACTCTTTTATGCAACACTTTTTATTGAGACCTTTGGTCTCGAAAAGCCAGAACCATTGAGGTATTTGTCCAAAGATGATGCAAGGCTGGCTAGAAGATACACTCTAGCCTTAGTTGAATGCAGTAAAAACAAAATTGACTTAAGCGGGCACAGCCTGGCCGAACTCAGAGACTTCCTGGGCCAAATTGGAATGGTCCATCACTAGTGACTATCTTCTCCCAAATCAATTGAATATTTATATTTTTTCCCAAAACGCACCCCTTTCATACCACAAACCTCATCCAATAAAGGTTTATTTTCAGTGTCTCCTATCCACTCAATCCTACTTATATTCTTCTCCTTGGCCCTTTCTTTGAGCTCATTTAACAAAGCTCTAGTGGCGCCTACGTCATCTGCCAAAACCGCCCTGCCTAAATATAGCCCAGTTATTTGCAAACTCTTTTTTTCTCTATCCTTTACTTCAAACGGCTGAGCCACTATTAATGCACTAAATGTTTTTCCCGCTTTCAAAGCCACTGCGACTGTGCCGTCCCTTGCTAAATCATTACTTACTGAACTAACCAGCTCTTTATTAGAATTAGACTGGTCAAAATTGGAAAAAAGATACAAAATATCACGAAAATCTTCCCGAACAGCATCACCTGATATAAAAAAGGGTTGATATTCAGCCCCTCTGGGCGGATGTTTCAACTTATCTTTTATGGGCGCGCACAAAACCTCTGACTCACATCTTAAACTCATGGATGCGTATTTTACCAGTAATCAGGGTAATAATACAAAAAGATGCTTAAAAATTCTTAAATAGCAGTGCCTTCTGATACCGCTTTTTGTTGTATGGCCTCCTCGCGTTTCCAGAGCCTTTCATAAAAATTATTCACATGACGTGCTTCTGAGGCTTTAAATTCTATAAACTCTCCCGCTGCATCCGGCTCAAAACCAAATCCATCTGGACAATCGGCACAATAATCCCGTAAATCAACAACCTCATATCTTTGATAAGGCAAGGCACCCATTCTCGCGACTTCTCCCTGTTCCACCCTAGGCATATCTATCACCTCCAAGCATAAAGAAATTTTATAATTTTTGGCCTGAAGTTTATGTAATGCGTGTTACACTACTTGCTAGTTGCGTGATAAACCCCATCCCAACTTTCCGGAGGAGTTTTAATAAGTTCCGGAATGCGCTCCAGATACATTTTTGTTGGGACATCATCAGGATAATTTTTACTTAAATGCTTGAATTTCTCCAAAGACTTCTTGAAATTTCCTTTTTCATACAAACTCCTGGCCGCCTCAAACTCATCCAAGAACTTTCTCTCCGATTTTGTGAGCTTCCCAAAATGCCTCAACTCATAAATCGCCACTCCTTTTGCCTTGCCCTTAACGGCCACTGTATCCAACTTTCTGGCCGTAACTTTATTCTTTACCATTTTATAAGTTGATTCACTGATGCAAATCTTTGTGCCGTAGATTTTATTGATGCCCTCAAGCCGCGAACCCAAGTTTACATTGTCTCCCAAGAGCGAATAATCAAACCTCTGAGTTGAACCCATATTGCCCACTACCATCTCACCTGAATTAATCCCTACGCGAGCCGTAAAGCTAAAGTTTTGAGCAATAACTTTCTGCATTTCTAAAGCGGTCTTACAGGCGGCCAAAGCGTGGTTTTTACTTGCAACCGGCGCTCCCCAGAAAGCCATGACAGCGTCACCGATATATTTATCCAGGACTCCATCGTTTCTGAACACGACTTCGGTCATCTTGGTCAGATAATCATTTAAAAGTTCGGCTAACTTTCCCGCTTCCATTGACTCGGAAATTGAAGTAAAGCCGGCAATGTCGGAAAACAGCACCGTCATCTCTTTTCTCTCTCCACCCAGTTTAATTTTATGCGGGTTTTCAAGTAAATGATTCAATACTGTCTCCGAAAGATAGTAAGAAAAGGCGCGCCTGAGGAATTTCTTGGCCGCGGACTCGGTTAAATATTTATAGATAATATTGGCAATAGCCACCAAAATCACGGCTAAAACCGGGTAGATGATATTTCTAACGACACCTATGTCGAATGAAAAAATTACATACAGAATATAAACAACAATAAAGACCCCGGCAGAGACCGCAATTAACAAGGGTGACAAAAACATAAAGATCAATGCTACGGCCACCGGAACCAAAAATAGTGTAACTAAAGCAATTGCGTTTGACTCACCTGCCTTGGCGCTGCCGTCAAGAAGTGTTTGAATAATGTTGGCTTGAATCTCAACACCGCTCATTTTAGCGGCAACCGGCACAGCTTGGTCATCATGTAAGTTTGGGGCAGTTGCGCCAATTAAAACAATGTTGT
>Ga0209542_10001001_pt1 | contig 67663 bp, 66 predicted proteins | sample RifCSPhighO2_01_FD_184028 | JGI IMG/M metagenome (GOLD analysis project Ga0209542, IMG submission 184028) | Soil microbial communities from Rifle, Colorado - Rifle CSP2_plank highO2_0.1 (SPAdes) (version 2) | ecosystem: Environmental > Terrestrial > Deep subsurface > Rock core/Sediment ...
ATGCAATTTCAGTTTGGGTATGACCGGCCTCCAACAAAACCTCAATTCGATCCCGAGCTGACTGATTTAGATGTTTATATGTCATCTTCCCATTGTACTGGTGTTGCACTTCAAAGGGGAATTTTCAAAATGGTGCCTGCTGCGGGGTTTCGCAGGGTTCCTTGGAGAAAAGACATGACAGGGAAGCGACCGTTTCACGAAGTTCTGTCGTTCAAGCTCATCAATGCGCCAGTCGGTATCACTATCACAAGTTCCCTTGCGTCCTCGAAAGCCGCAGAGGTAATGACTATCCTCGATGTCTTGTATCAGAGTAAGATGTCCGCCGACGCGGCATACAAGATTGCTGAAGATCACGCTGCCCTGCCCTCTCTGTTGGCGGCATGTGGTCAGCAGGATCTCGCCGAGTTTGCCATCGAAGTATTCGCCGATCTTAAGAGTCGGAAAGACGAAAAGAAAGGGGACGGAGCAACCGTCGGCACCCAGTAGCCCGCGAAGAGCCCGCGTCTTGCGACGCCATGCTCCTCGCGGGCTCTTTCTTTTATACTTGTAAGGAATGATTTTTTCTGTTAGTATATTTAAACCAATATGCCAGGTAGTGAAACTTCGACTGGTTTTGCAAGCGCTTACCATAAGACACTACTTAGTGTATATTAGCTAATATAGCTTCAATCTAGCTCTTATCTGGAAAAACTAGAAAGCGCAAGTCGAAGTTCTACTATCCTGGTATGACTACTAAACATGACAAAATTGAATTAAGTGCTCAATTACGGACGGTGATGGGGAGCAAGGTCAGGCAGATTCGCGATTCCGGATTTATTCCGGCGGTTTTGTATGGCAAAGACCAAGAACCGATTGCTCTCCAGGTACCTAATAAGGATTTCAATAAAACATTCAAAATGGCGGGGGAATCCACTCTTGTCTATATTAGTGTGGATGGACAGACCTACCCCACGATTATTCATGATATTGCCCGTCATCCGGCGTCGGACGCCATTATTCATGCTGATTTCTATAAAGTTAACCTTTCTCAAAAAATTAAGACAATGATTCCCGTGGCGTTTATTGGTGAGTCCCAAGCGGTTAAGGATGGCGGTATTTTTATACGTAATGTTAACGAACTTGAAGTTGAAGCATTGCCCCAGGACTTGCCTCATGAAATTAACTTTGATATGTCCACCCTTGTCGCTTTTGGTGACCAGATTTTATTGAAAGACGCTAAAGTAGATAATAAAGTTGAGGTTCTTGGTAATGCTGATGAAATTGTAGCGACTGTTCAAGAGCCAATTTCTGAAGAAGCATTGGCGGCGTCTCTTGAAACCCCAAGTGAGACAATTGATGACGTTAAGATTGTTGAAAAAGAAAAAGATGCCGATGCTGTCCTTGATGAGACAGAAGTACCAGCTACAGCTCCAGAACCAAAGAAAGAATAACCATGAAAACCGAAATCCATCCACAATATTATCCCAAGACCAAAGTGACCTGCGCCTGCGGCCATACTTGGCATGTCGGTTCAACTGCTGAAGATATCAGAATTAACGTTTGTTCCAAATGTCATCCGTTCTATACAGGTAACGAAAAAATCATTGATACTCGTGGTCGTGTTGAAAAATATCAAAAGCGCGTTGCCGCCGCCAAGAAACCAAAAGCTAAGAAGTAGATTTCTCTCATGTCAGAATACGATTGGAAGCAGTGGCAGAATCAATCTAAGCCCAAACCAGCCGGCGTGAAGCATGGTCATGAGGCAATTATTGAAATTAGGGCTGGGGTCGGTGGTGATGAATCCGCTCTTTTTGCCGCTGAAATAGCCGGCATGTACAAAAAATACTCGGCTCTTAAAGGGTGGGGATTTGAGGTTATTGATTCTAATATGAACTCCTTGGGCGGATATAAATCCGTCGTTTTTGAATTACATGGCTCGGATGCGTTTGAAAAAATGAAATATGAGTCCGGCGCTCATCGGGTTCAACGAGTGCCGGCGACCGAAAAATCAGGACGGGTTCATACCTCAACCATTACCGTCGCTGTTTTGGCGAAAGCCACTGAAAGTGAGCTGGTGATTAGGCCTGATGAAATTGAAGTCAGTTTTTCTCGCGCCGGCGGGCCGGGCGGACAGAATGTTAATAAAGTTGAGACGGCCGTTAGAATTTTACATAAACCATCGGGGATTGTTATTTCTTCCCGTTCCGAACGAAGCCAGCAGGCCAATCGGGAAAAGGGGATGGAAGTTCTTCGTTCAAAGCTTTTGGAGATTAAGCGTCTGGAAGAGACCGGAAATGTTTCCGATGAGCGTCGCAAACAAGTTGGTACCGGTGACCGCTCGGAAAAGATTCGGACTTATAATTTTCCTCAAGACCGCATCACCGACCACCGTATCAAAAAAAGCTGGGGGAATATTGAAAAAATTATGCTCGGCAACCTTGACCCCATCTTTGATGCCCTGTCTGAAGGTATGACTATCGAAGTTAAGTAAAGCTTTGCCTCGCCTCCACCCTCTGTGATTATTTGGTGTGCATATGCACACCAAATAATCACACTCTTTACTTTGGAGTGCTCTTATTATATAATCGGCGGAGGTTAAGGAGGTCTTTGAAATGATGAGAACGAAGAAGGAAAGTGAGAGGAAGCGGAAGAAAGTGCTTCGGACGGGTTCCAAAAGGTTCATCGCATGTCTGGGTAAAGGTGAAACCGTGCGTGTTACCTGGAAAGATTGGATTACATACTGGGCAAGTGTTCAGGATCCAAATCGAGAGAGATATCGGGAAGCTCTTGAAACAAACCACCAATATATCAAACGTCTCCAAGAACAACTGGCCGTAAGTCAGGGACTGTTTGATGAGACGGTCCGTGTGCTTGGATCTGAAAAAGATCGGCGAACATCGTTGGAAACAAAATATTCTGAATCTATTGAGAAAAACGAAGGAATCAAAGAATTGTTGACAGCGCTCTTGGTTCCGTGGGCCGATTCACTCGGACGACGCGAACTCACAACTTTCGTTGAAGCCCAGACGGAAGCTCTCGAAGTTCAAGTATCTCCTGAAGTCATCAATGAGGTCATCATTGACGTCTTTACTTCAATAACCTGTTTTTTGCGTCTAAACGAATCAAATGATAATTCCTGCATCGCGCTTGAGAAAGCACATGAAGTTTTGAAGGATAGGGCCACGAGGTTGTAGGATAAAAAGATACGCTCCGACAATCGGCCCCGCACTTCGTGCGGGCCCCACGATGTCGGGGCCTGCCCAGTAGTGAACCTCCGAAAGTAATTTGTGCCGTAAGGCAATCGGAGGCTCTACTACTGGGCCTTTTGTTTTGGACCTTGATTTGTCTAAATAAATCGTGTATTATGGTAAAGCTTATGGATCCCGTTAGAAGTAACCCTAACGGGTCTATAAATATGATAAATTTAACCAGCTATTAGTGCAGTATCCACTGTAACAGAACTGTGGATGGCTGTTACTACTTCTAACGGGATGGAAACTATACAAGACAACCTTATTTCGTATGAAGATATGCTCAAGGCGGGTACGCATTTTGGTCGCAAAAAGACCGTTTATAACCCCCAAATGGCGCCTTATGTTTATATCGTTAGAGACGGTATTTGCATCATTGATCTTCTAAAGACCCAAACCGAATTAACTAATACAATCAAATTTTTAAAAAAGACAGCCGAGAACGGTGGCTTGATGCTTTTTGTTGGTCTAACCAAACAATCATCGGGTGGTATTAAAGAACTCGCCCAGGCCCTAAATATGCCCTATGTTATTGATCGCTGGATTGGTGGAACCTTGACGAACTTTAAGATTATAAATGATCGTGTTAAGAAACTTGAAGAAATGGAAAAAGGTCTGAAAACGGGCGCTTACGATAAATACACTAAAAAAGAACGATTGATGTTGACCCGTGAGATGAACAAGATGTCTACTCATTTTGAAGGACTGAAGAAGCTTACTAGAATGCCTGATGTTGTCTTTGTGTCATCTTTAAAAGAAAGTGCCCTTCCGCTTCATGAATCAAAGAAGATGGGTGTGGCCTGTGTTGCTATCACAAACACCGACTCAAACCCCAAGTCCGTGGACTATATCGTTCCGGCTAATGATCGTTCCAAGAAATCAGTTGACCTCATTTTGGATGCTCTCAAGCGAGAATTGACAGCTGTAACATCACAGTAATTAGGACCTAGTAATTAGTTCTTAGTTCAATTTGTTCTAAGTTCTAAAAACTAAGTTCTAAGTCCTAACTATGGCAGATATTGATCAGATTAAATCGTTGCGGGATGAGACCGGATTATCGGTTGCGGATATTAAGAAGGCCTTGATTGAAGCGGGTGGCGACATTGATAAGACCCGTGAACTATTAATATCTCGAGGTGGGGATATTGCTGCGAAAAAAGCCGGGCGTGACCTTAAGGCCGGTATCGTGGATTCCTATATTCACAATAATAAACTTTCCGGTTGTATACTGGAGTTGCTGTGTGAAACCGATTTTGTAAGTCGAGGCGAAATTTTTCAGACATTAGCCCATGACCTCACTCTTCATATTACGGCCATGAATCCTCAGAATGTAGAAGAATTAATGGAACAGGCGTTTATTAAAAATCCGGAACAGACCATTCGCGATCTCATTACATCGCATATTGCCAAGTTGGGTGAGAACATCCAAATTGGACGTTTCCAGGTATTTCAGATATGAAATTTTATTTAAAATTTCACCCGCCTCTGGCGGGTTGCCATAGAGCTATCCGCCAGAGGCGGATGCTGATAATTATGGCCACTCGCTTTGCTCGTGGGTAATTATCGCATGTTTATTATCACTCCTCTGATTTTTATTGGTATCTCAGTCATTGGTATGGCTGTTATTGTAAGTCGGAAGATGTCGTATCTTAGAAAATTATCTCCGGAGTCCAATGAAGTCAGTGATAATATTTTTAAAGATTTTTTCCCCGAATTAATTGCGTGGTTTAATCAAATTCCATGGCATCAGTATCGCCAAGTAACCCTCCAAGAAATTGAAAAAGGACTTCGCTGGATGCGGTTAGTGTTTTTAAAAATAGACCACGCATCAGCTCGTTTGATTCAGAAAGTACGCCATTCTCATCTATCTACTCAACTAGAGCACACCGCCTCAATTCAGTCAGACATCTCTACTGAAGTAATTGTGCCAGAACACATGGAGATAGTGGCTGAACCGACACCCGAGGATTTGAAGGCCCAAGAACAACAGCTCATTATTGAGATTGCTCAAGATCCAAAGAATGTAAATTTGTATGAAAAACTCGGAGACCTTTATTTAAAGATGGATATTATTCCAGACGCAAAAGAGGCCTATGAAGCCGGGCTGGGATTTAATCCCGATAACCAAACTCTTGCCCGCAAGTATTCAGTGTTATTAAAAAAGACAGATACAATCAAATAGTCACTGCCGCCTTAGCTCAACGGTAGAGCAGCACTTTTGTAAAGTGAAGGTTCCCAGTTCAAATCTGGGAGGCGGCTCCAATAGTTGCCGAAATGGCGATTTTTGTTTACAATATGATGAATAGAGTAAGGGGGTGTGGTGGAGTGGTCAATCACAACAGACTGTAAATCTGTCGGCCGTGTGCCTTCGTAGGTTCGAATCCTACCGCCCCCACACGAGTTTTGCCCAAGAGCGAAAAGCGATTGGATACAAAACTCAGTGCCCGCCTCCGGCGGGCCGAAAAACAATGAGTTACTTTGTTTATGTTTTAAGAAGTAAAAAAGACGGTAAATTGTATACTGGATATTCAGAAGATCCAGAACGTCGTCTCAAGGAACATAATGCAGGCAAGACAGTATCTCTATTGAAGCGTAGACCATTGATTATTGTGTATCAAGAGATATACAATAAAGAAATTCAAGCCAAAAGAAGGGAAAGATTTTTGAAAACAGGGCAAGGAAGAAAATTTTTGCAGACCGCGTTGAAACTTGCGGTTGTTCAAGATTTTCGCAAGAATTAGTAGGTGGCCCGCCAGAGGCGGGCATAGAAATTGTGCCTACTCATAAAAATAATTCGTAGACAATTTCTATGCCGTTGTAGCTCAGTGGTAGAGCACCTCCATGGTAAGGAGGGGGTCGTCAGTTCAATCCTGACCAACGGCTCTAAGTTTTTGTCCAAGAGCTATAGCGATTGGTTACAAAAAGTTACCCGCCTCTGGCGGGAAGTAGTAGATAATTAACCAGTAATTACGTCATATTTAGTAGTATTTAAATAGTTAAGTACTAAACATATTACGTGGTTCAATAGAAATTATGCCACAAGATAATTTATTGAGGATGAAGTGTACGGTTTGTAAAAGTGCAAACTACTACACCAGTAAGAATAAAAAGAAGGTTGAAAGAAAGATTGAGTTAAAGAAATTTTGCAAAAAGTGCAAAAAGCGAACTCCTCACAAGGAGGCGCGTATGACCGGGTAGTAGAAGCCCGAAATGCTTTCAGCAAAAATATGTTCAGGCTTCACTACCCGGCAGGCCGGATAGAAGTCCGAGAAGGGGATGTCGTTCAATGGTAGGACTCTGGTCTCCAAAACCAGGTATCCAGGTCCGAATCCTGGCGTCCCCGCCTTCGTTAACCTGCCGGCAGGCAGGAGCTACGGCGGATAAACCCGCCAAACAAAAAACTGTTCCGCCTAAGCGGGACAGTTTTTTGTTTCTATCATTCTGACTCTATCTTTATTTTAACTGGCGAGTAACCATCCTTACTATGTTCTATTTGTTTAAGGATAGCTTCTACTTCTTCTATCTTATACATCCGATAGTTATTCACAGGGTTGCGATAAGCCCGTAGCTTTCCTTTTTGATCCCAGTTGCGAACCGTCAAGGGGCTAACACCCAACAATCTAGCGACATCATTCACAGTCAAGAATTTTTTAGGCATAAATTTAGTGGTTTTATTTTTAGGGTTCTTGGTTGATATACATTACTACTTTTAATAGATAATATCTTTAAATTTTTATAGAAGATATTTATTTTAAATCTATCAACCTTTTATAAAGATAGCATACCTTTATACCCTGTAAATACGTAATGTTGATAAGTAAATCAAAAATCCAGATTTTTAAAGTAAAATCTGGATTTTTAGGAATTAGGAATTAGGAATTAGGAATTAGGACCCGAAGTTATCCACTTTTTTTGGATACCCGATGGTACAATTTAACTAGATTTAAAGCCAAGATTTATATCTATCCGATATCATATCGGATAAGTGGAAAAAAGTTTAAAAAAGGAATGAACGTCTGAACGTCAGTTGAGTGAAAAAACATCCCGCCCTTCTTGGCGAAGGGCGGGAAGGAATGCACGCCTTGGCCCCGTCGGAAAACGAAGCCCATGGCCCATTAATTGTACAACGAAATAAAAGTGCAAGCAATTGAAAATTGCTTATAAAATCTCAATCCTAATTCCTGTTTTTTTATGTCCGATTATCAGCCCAAAAAATTACCTTCTCAATGGATCTCAATTCAAGAGGCGACGCGTCACGCACCGTACTCGCAAGAGTATTTAAGTTTATTGGCGCGACGGGGAAAAATATTTGCTAAAAAAATTGGGCGGAATTGGTATACAACTCATGAAGCGTTAGAACGTTATATTTCAGAGCAGACCCTTCTTTCACCGATAGCCAAACAATTCAGTCCTACCGTGGAACTTGCTTCGTCTTCCTCAAATTTAGTGGAAGAATTTAAACGTCTTAATCCTCAAGTATTTGGGCAAGAAAAAAAGCAGGAATTAGGAATTAGGAATCAGGAATTAGGAAATACAAAACAAGGGATTGAATCGGTGCCATCAGTACTTCCTAATGTTGCGCCAGCTCCGGTTACAATACCAACACCTACTATCCCTGTAATTCCGCAAAATAATTCAGAGAATAAAGTTCTTGAAAAACTGGATCGATTATCTGATTCGTTGGAAACGTTTACTTCAAGTGTGACCGCATCAATTCCGGCTATAACCCAAGCGAATCAATCAGCGCCATTAAACCCCGAGGTTGAAGAATTTGTTCAGGAACGAATAAATTCTTCCATTCATAGATTCCGACATTTTGATCGTTTTGCAAAATCAACAACCCGATCTCCTGTCCGTTTAATGGCCGTTATGATTACGGCTGTAGTGTTAATCTTTGTTCTTATCGGCGGGTTCAGTTTTGGAAAAGTAGATGCCGTTGCTCAAAAAATTAAAAAGGCCTTCAACGATGCCACCACGATTGATGGCCATTTTGCCGGGACGCATGCCAATGAGGTCTTAATTCTGGATAAGGCCGGCAATATTTCAATTTACGGCCATATTGAAACCGAAGGTCAGTTTCGGAGCCATGCGCCGGAGGGCGTGGCGCCGATTGTGGTGGATTCGTTGACTAAAGTTGAAAATCTTAATGCTGATTACATTGATAATCTTAGTTCCCAGGACTTTACCCTCGCCTTCGTTACTAAAAATGGGAACCTAACCTATGAAGATGTCCATCTGATGGGTGATGTTGAAGTGGGAAAACTTCTTAAAGTCGGCGGGGATGCGATTATTGGGAAGACCCTAACCGTGTCCGGCGCCACCAAGCTAATGGACTCGTTAACTGTTTATGGCAAACTCGGAGTTCTTTCGGATGCGGTTTTCGGAAAAGATGTCACTCTCACCAATGGTGATCTCGTCATAAGCAAAGGCACCATTAAGATTTCTAATATGACTTTGATTAAAAATCTTAATGCCGAATATTTGGACGGTGTTAAAAAAGGAGACATCAATCTCAACTTTGTCACTTCAAACGGAAATACGACTTCAAACTCAATTACAGTTGGGGGTCTCACCTCAACCGGAACCATAACTTCTTACGGTCCGGGATTTTTTAATTCAAGTATCTGGAGTCCTTTCGGTTCTTTTGGTGATTTAGGTGTCGGAAAGAGCGCCAGTTTTGGCGACTCAAAAAATCCGAGTAATTCAAAATTTGAGGTCTATTCCAGTAAGTTTTCTCTTGATGCGAACGGTAATGCTCGATTGGCCGGCACGACCACTACTAATAATTTATTAGTCAGTGGCAGTGTTTTATCGGGACTTATTCCTTCGGGATCATTTGATTTGGGCTCACTAGCACAACCGTGGGTAAATCTTTATGCAATTGACGGAAATTTCTCCGGTGATATTACGGTCTCCGGCAGTTTAAATTTTGCCGGCACGACATCAAGTTCTTTTGTTATCAATACCGATAATACCGCTTCTGATTCTGAAGATGCTTACTTAGCGTTTAGTCGCGGTTCAATAACTCCGGATGCGAAACTGACATGGAATTCCACTTTTAAACAATTTGAATTTAATGAACCAGTTAATATTGCCAGTAGTTCTTTCACGGTTGAAGGGAATACTTTTTTGAATAACGCTTCAGTTTCTAATAATTTTGAAGTTGTTGGCACCGCCTCTATCTCCGGTACCACCACCCTCGCCGGTCAAACCTACACCTGGCCTTCTTCCCAAACAACTAACGGTTTCCTTAAAACAAACGGTACCGGCACTTTATCCTGGTCAACCGCTTTCTCCGGTACCATCGCTTCCTTATCTCAAAACTTTGACCCTGCCACCGACAATCAATACGACCTTGGCGACCCAAGCTACCGCTGGCGAACCGGTTACTTTGGGACCAGTATCATCTCTCCCTTTGCTTCTTTCACCAATGCCAGTGTTTCCAATAACTTTGAGATAGGTAACATTGCCAGTATCGGAGGAAATGCCACCATCGGCGGTACCCTTGGTGTAACCGGAAACACCACCCTCACAGGTACCCTAACTGGTAATTCAATTGGTTCCAACTCTTTTCAAGGTAGTTTAGATGTTGCCCTTGGTCTCCACGCTGTTGGTAACGTTACCACCCTTGCCCAATTCCTTTCTTCCGGAACAGGCAGTAACTCTTTTGCGGGCAGTTTAGATATCACCAAAGGTCTTCGGGCTGCCCAAATCACCGGTACCGGCCTTACCCTAAACGGAAATACCAATATCTCCGGTACTCTCAATGTTATTGGTCAATCAAACTTCTCTAACGCTTCCGCTTCATCCGGATTTGAATCAACCTACCTGAAAACGGATACAATCTCTAATTCCACGGGCACCCTAACCATCAACGCTTTTACCCTTGGCGGATTAGTCACCGGCAACAATCAATCCATTACAGGATTAAATCAACTCACTTCATCTATCGCCAGTATCTCTACTAACTTTGAAGTCGGTGGTTATGCTTCAATCGGAGGAAACACCACCCTTGCGGGTCAAACATACACCTGGCCTTCCTCTCAAACAACCAACGGTTTTCTAAAAACAAACGGTTCTGGCACTTTATCCTGGTCAACCGCTTTTGCCGGTACCATAGCTTCCTTATCCCAAAACTTTGACCCCGCCACCGACAATCAATACGACCTTGGCGACCCAAGCTACCGCTGGCGAACCGGTTATTTCGGGACCTCGCTAGGCATCAACAACGGCGGAACATTAAACACCGCCTTTGAAGTCGGAGGAACTGCTTCTATATCTAATACCTTAACTCTTGGCGGTATTATTACTTCCACAAATACCGGTTCCAACTCTTTCGCTGGAAGCATTGAACTTACTAAGGGCTTCCGATTCGGTAATCTTACTCAAACCGGAACAGGGATTAATTACTTTGCCGGCAACGTCGGTATTGGGACGAATTCACCGACCTCTCTCTTTACTGTCCAAGGTCGGGGAGAATTCCAAGGCACGGCAAGCGCTTCCTATTTCCTAACCGGCAATACGATTCAAGTCGGTGGTTTCTCATCGGCCAGTTATAACCGATTCGGGACCGGTACCACCAACCATGCTAATTATATTTCCACTTCTAATGATGTTCTCGTTTCCGGGGATTTGGAAATTTTGGGGACAGCTTCATTTGAAGGTAATGTCGTTATCGGCGCTACGAGTACAACCACTTTAGCCGTCGGTTCTACAGTCAAAAGCGACCTTATTCCGTTCACCAATGCCTACAATCTTGGTTCCACTACCAATCATTGGGGGACGCTATATGTTGATACCGCCAATATTACGACTCTAGAAGCATCAACAGCATCTATTTCCGGCACTACCGCTCGGGATTTCCTAATTAATTCTGACAATGCTTCGGCGGATGCTGAAGATATGTCCGTCACATTTAAACGAGGTCTGCCTACGGTTAATGCCGCGCTTGAGTGGGATTCAACCAACAAGCGTTTTAATTTGAATTTTCCGATTTTCGTTCAGACCGTAGATAATCCGGAACCAAGCTATAATTTTACCCAGCTTGTCCTTAAAGGTGCCGCGGACCAGAGTTCAAATGATTATTTCCAAATTAAAGATTCTTCCGATGTTTCTAAGTTTCGGATAAGCGACAATGGCGCTTCATTTTCGGTTCCGTTTGAGCTTTCAAATACCGCTTCCATTTCCAACACTCTTACTCTCGGCGGTATCATTACTTCCACAAATACCGGTTCCAACAGTTTCTCGGGCGGTCTGGAAGTAACCAAAGGCATCCATGCCACGGGTTCAATCACTTCCGGCGGTGATTTAAGAATCAACGGCAACGCTAATCTTAACGGGGTCTTTGTTTTTGGTGACAACGGCGATGTCGGGTCAATTAATACTAATGATTGGGACATTGCCATCGACGGCGCCTTAACCGGAATATCTTTTAACGCTAATGGGACCGGTAACTCAATATCCAATATTGATAATGGTGACTTAACCGCCGATACTTTGGACTTCACCGCTATTTCCGACAGTCCCACCCTTGACGCTGACCTCTATATTCAAAGAGCCGGTTTCAAGATTGGTATCGGTAAGACCCCTTCTACCGTCTTTGAAGTCCAAGGCACGGCTTCCGCTTCCTACGGTCTCTTTGGTACCCTCCAAATCGGTGCCTTCTCATCAACAAGTTACAACAGATTCGGCACCACCACCACCGGTCACTCACTCTCCGCAAGTAATGACCTCTTAATATCCGGAGACCTGGAAGTAGATGGTTCTGCATACTTTGATGGAAGCACAATCTTCGGTGCCGGTGCCTCCATTTCCGGTAACTTTGACCCCGCCACCGATAATACATATGACTTAGGGGATGCAAGTTATCGCTGGCAGACAGGTTATTTCGGAACATCATTGGGTATCAACAATGGAGGTACCCTTGACACCGCCTTTGAAGTCGGTGGCACGGCCTCTATCTCTAACACCTTAACCCTCGGCGGTATTATTACTTCCACAAATACCGGTTCTAATTCTTTCTCGGGAAGTATCAATTTAGATAAAGGCCTCCATACTACCGGTAACGTTACCACCTTAGCCCAATTCCTTTCTTCCGGTACAGGCAGTAACAGTTTTGCTGGCAGTTTAAACATCTCCAAATCATTAACGGCGACCAATAGTGTTACAGCTGGCAGTTTTGTTACCGCCGGTAATCTCACTGTGGGTGGCAATGAGGTCTTAACGGGGACTTTCACTGGCAACTCTACCGGTTCCAACTCTTTCGCCGGTTCACTGGATATCATCAAAGGTCTTCGTTCCGCCAACTTCACTCAAGTCGGTTCCGCCCCAAACTACTTTAATGGCAACGTCGGCATCGGGACGACGGCGCCAAATATCACGGCTTATGCCGGTCGTGTCTTGACCGTTGGTTCAGGCACGAGTGCGGAACCCGCCATCGAGATTTACGGAGGCAGAACTGGCTCGGATGGTATAGCAGCGGACATGGCTTTTTTAAACAGTTATGCTACTGGTGCCGATAAACGTATTGCATTGATTCGAGCAAACCGTATTACAGACGACAATTCTGGGGGTCTTCAATTTTATTCAAGAAATGCGGGAACATTGGTAGAAGCGTTGCGAATAGATAAAACTGGCAACGTCGGCATCGGGACGACGGGGCCGGGGAATAAGCTCTCATTTGGCGCGAATAACTCGGCTCAGATTATCTCGTTGTATGAAAGTGGAAATACTAAGGTCACTATTGGTACGAATGACGGATTTACATTTGCTGTTCCAAACACAAGTAACAATAATTTTAAATTTGGTACACTTTCCACAGCAGATGGAACAACTTTTTCGGAAAAAGTGAGAATTGATAATAGCGGCAACGTCGGCATCGGGACGACGGGGCCTAGTGAATTATTGGAAGTGTCAAAAAGTACGGCAAGTGGAAATACTTTTATTCGTATTACAAATACTGACACCAGTGCTGATGGTGGTGAAGGGGCCGCTTTGGCATTGTATGAGGCAGGAACTCTTCGAACTCAATTCACTTCGAATTTTCAGGATCAGAAGATGTATTTATATCATCGTGGGGACAACAGGGTCACGATAGATAATGTCGGCAACGTCGGCATCGGGACGACGGTACCAGGGCAAGCTTTAGAAGTTGGAGGCACGGGCAAGGTAAAAATCGCCGCTTTGACCACCCAGGGCTATGTCTGCGTGGGTGGCAACCCCGGAGCCGGAGTCCTTTCCGATGGGGGAGCATCGTGTTCCACTTCCGATGCCAGATTAAAAATAGACATTACCCCCATCTCGGATTCTCTGAATGTGCTTTCATCCCTGAATCAACTTCACGGAGTTTATTATCGTTGGGATTTAAATAATCCAAGAAATGAAGGTATGCCTTCCAGCCGTCAAATCGGTATGATCGCCCAGGATGTGGAACAGGTGTTGCCGGAACTGGTATCTGTCGGCTCTGACGGCTATCGTTCTTTAGATTACCCCAAATTCACCGGTTTCCTGTTGGAAGCGGTCAAAGAGCTTGATAACAAAACAAACGCTTTGACAGGGCAATTTGAGGCATTTACAAGCAAATTAGAGGCCCAATGCGTGACCGGAGATACGAGATTGCGCCGTAGGCGCAAGCGAGCCCGTCCCGATGCCGACGTTGAAGGCGAATTTGATTTTGATGAAGTTGAAATAAAAGATATTGTTGCAGGCGACGAAATCCAGTCGCTGAATGAGGCCACCGGCCGGGTGGAATTCGCTCGCGTGAACGCGCTTATGGACATGGGCGTCCAAGAGGTGTATGAATTGGTTACCAAGTCGGGGAGGAAGATTCGGACCACCAAAAATCATCCATATCTGGTAAAACTGGGGTCATAATTTTCAGTTTTCAATTATCAATTTTCAATGAATTTACAATGAATCAATTCATCAAAAAAATACAAAAAATAAGGGGAAGCTATATCACGGATAGCGGGGTAAGTGTCGTTTTTTACGAAACTCGTGAGATGGCGACCCTCCAAAGTCGTGATATAGAAAAGGTCTCTGCGACTCAACGAAGAGGCAATGTCGGCACTGGGGAGGCAAGTCGTGATATGAAAATCATAGAAAATCAAAAAGCCCCGAACAATTGGGACTCTTTGAAGTGGACCCGAGGGGGTTTGCACCCCTTTCATCAGGTGCTAACGCTGATATGTTACTTCATACACCACGGGCCCGGATCCACACATTTATTATACAGAAAGATGACCGAAACATCAAAACAAAAAGAACCCCTTTTGAAAGAGGCCCTTTTTGTAGCACCTGATAATGTCCGCAATGTACGAACTATCAGCGTATACAGTAATTATACTCCTATCCATGAAGGTGTCAAGTGGATATGTGGATAATCAAAGATAATCAAACATGAATATATTCAATAAAATTAAGAAAATGATACGTCCCGCTGTCTCTGCTTCTCAACAAAAAGGCAATGTCGGCAGCGGGGCGGTCAATATTGGCGAAAGCAAAATCGCCGATTTTTGCCCCTACTGCAATTCCAAGGACTTCATGAAGCGAGGAATGCGAAAAAAGAAATTGGAACTGGTCCAGTTGTATTTGTGCCGAAATTGCAAACGGACATTTACTGCCCAGTTTATCAAAGGCAAGCATTATCCGACCAAGCTGATTATTGACGCTATCAGTATTTACAATTTGGGGTATGGGTTGGAAGAGACATGTCGACTTATAAACCAGCGTTATGGCGTTAATCCCGGCGCAGCCACTTTAAATGGATGGTATGTGGAATATGCGCCCTTGTGCCGATATTCGCGGTTGCGTCAATTCGGGATGAAAATGTTTAAACCGGAAAATGTTGTGGAAGAAGTAACTATGGCGCATCGGCAGTTGTACCGATATAGATTTCATCGGGCGAAAATGGAACTGGTCTTGCAGGATTTTAAGCACCACCGCTTTGAATCACTGAAGCATTATCTGGAAGCGGTGGCGAGCGAGACACCGCACCAGTATTTTCAGGAAGGCGGGCGGATGTCGGAAGTCAAGACAAAATTTAATAAAGCCCAGATGATTGTCCGTTCAAAAAAGAATTACGCCAACCGGCTGGCGGAGTTTGTTTTGCAAGCCGTCAAGGATAATAAACAGCGCCACGAGGCCTTGCAAAAATTTATGCTCGCCAACGATTCGGTGACCGTGGCGACCGAGGTGCCGGTCTATATAAGAAGAGAAGATATCGGTCACATGGAAAATGATTTGGGATTTGAAGTGCTCAATGAGGGCGAGGAAATACCAAGGTTGCTGACTGGACATATTGATTTAATCCAGGTGCGCAATGGGCAGGTTCATATACTTGATTTTAAGCCAAATGCAGCTAAAGAGAAACCAATTGAACAACTAACCTGGTACGCGCTGGCTTTGTCCCGCCTGACCGGTTTGCGATTATATGAATTTAAATGCGCCTGGTTTGACGGCAAAGATTATTTTGAATTTTATCCCTTGCACGTCGTCAAAAAAATTACCCACCGCTTGAAGAATAAAAAGGTATTTTTGAAGAGTCGCGGAACGTCAATTGAAATTCCAAATGAGGACTTAGGCAGAAAAGTAAAAGTGGTCTAGATAAATTTTCAATAAAAATTGTAAATTATTATAATGACCTATACTACATTTAAAAAATATGCGCCAAAAAAGCCCGTGCATAAGTTCACGGATTTAGAAGTTTATCAGCAGACACTGGCCTTGTCGGTGATTATTATGAAGGACTTAAAACCTAAACTGATAATACTTGAGTACCCGTTTTTGGAGAATTTAACAAATGGCGCGATTTCATTGCCACTATGGATTGCCGAAGCTCATTCAGTAAGGTTCGGAGACCATGCCGTCGGCTTGGGTTTATTGGAAAAAGTCATGTCTGGCTGTAATAAAATGGTGGTATACTTAGAGCAAGCCAAAGGAATTTATCGCCCCGCTGCCGAGGTTGCCTCTTCGTTGAGAAGCAGAGACCTGTCCCAAGTGGGACAAAGTGACGACCAAAGGTCGGCAACAAACAAAATCGGCACCGGGGCCCTCGACCCGGACCTGATAGACGATTTAATTAAACGTTATCATGACGTTCGGACCAAAGTTTTTCGTCTAAGCAAATCGTGGCAAAAGTGGTACGATGTCCCGCTGCCGAAATTGCCTTCTATTGAAAAGCGGGAACAGCGGGACAAAATAAATATATGAAAAAGATAAATAATAATAAAATATCGGCATCGGGACGCTCAAAGAGCGGCATGAGCAATCTCGGCACCGGGACGTGGACAAAAGTATCGGAATTAAGACCGGGTATGAAAATTGCCGTGCCGAAAAATGAAATCGGCATCGGGACAGACGATGTATTGTGGGACGAAATTGTCGCAGTTAATCATATCGGCCGGGAACGGGTCTATGATATTGAAGTGGAAGGCACTCATAATTTTATTGGTAATGATATTTTCGCTCATAATACTTACATCAATAACGATTTAATAAATATTTCGGCGATTAATCTTGAAGTCGGAGATATTGTTCGGCCCGCCTCGGGTTCCCAAAGGTTCGTCGTTGCCACTCCGGCTGATGAAAATCAAGTTGCAGGCATTGTTACCGCTACGCCGGCCACTTCAGATAGCGTCTCAACTTCAATCGCTTTTTCGGGACAGGCCATAGTAAAGGTCTCGGCGGAAAATGGCGCGATTAAAGTCGGTGATCGGCTGGCCTTAAGCGATAACCAGCCTGGTGTGGCCATAAAAGCCACCACGGCCGGCATGACTATCGGTATCGCAATGGAAGACGCAATAGTAGATAGGGTTTTAACTCTTGTTAATGTCGGATATTGGGTGCCGAGTGTGGCGACTGTTACTGGAACAACTGCCAGTGGTTCGGGAACGGTTACGGTCTCTTCAAGCGGTTCACCGACTGATGTGTTGGCGACATTGGCGAATGCGGTCATGACTCGTGTTCAGTCAATTTGGGCATCGGGAGATATCATCAAAGAAGGCATAAGCAAAACGTATTTTGCAATTTCCAATTTACAATTATCAATTTCCAATTTTGGAACCTCAATCTCTGAAGCAATTAGTAATTGGGGGACCAGAGATATTACTATTGCCAATACGGCGGATGATGCGACCAAGGCATTATTTACGGGCAATTCGGCGCAAGCGTCTGACCAGTCCAAAGTTGATTTAGCCGAGAATAATGAATATCTGACGACTTATGGCGTGGATTCAACAAGAGGGGAGATTCAACTTTCCGGTTCGTCGCAAATCGTCGCTGGCGAAGCCAGGGTTTATTTTGACTATTCTTTCTCCTCAATTATTTCCGACAAAGCGCCGATTAGAGTAATCGTAACCCCAACCTCAATGATGCAAGGGCAGCTTTACACTGATTCCAAGTCACAATACGGTTTCGTAATTAAAGAATTGAATGCCCAAGATAACGGAACATTTGACTGGCTGGTGATTGCAAGACGAAAAGGTTTTGATACAGACATAATTTCCACCCCGACCCCGGATTCGACAAGCTCACCACAAGCAACACCGGCCACTGCTCCATCAACTGACCCTACCCCCACCCCGACTCCTGACGTAGCACCAACATCGGATGTTACTCCTACCCCAACCCCAACCCCTGATGCAGCACCAGTTACTGATGCAACACCTGCGCCTACCCCAGAACCAACCCCAGATATAACTCCAGTTCCTGATACTACTCCGACACCTGTCCCAGACGCTACACCAGAACCGACACCATCATCAATAACACCCGAAAGTACACCTACCCCAACCCCATAATTCAAAAACCACTTAACAGATTATTTCTTGTGCATATGCACAGTAAATAATCCGTGTTATAATTTGTCATATGAAAAAACGCCAAGTTTTAGTAGCTATAATATCCGCGTTGGGAAAAACTTTTGAATCTATAGACGAAATGACTCCGAATCTTTTTAGAAGAGAATCAATGCATTACAAAGATCTTCGTCTTGCCGGTTATGATCCCAAAAAAATTTATAGATCTTTTAGAAATCTACATAGTCGCGGACTAGTTCATTTAGAAAAAGATAAATTTAAAATTACTAAAAAGGGTCAAAAATGGCTGACGAATTCTTATCAAAGGTATTTTCATTTCAATAAAATCGCCAAAGATAATAAATGGCGAATTATTATTTTTGACATTCCTCAGGAACACAATAAAAGTCGCAACAAGTTGAGGAACAAATTAAAGTTATGGGGGTTTTATATGTTACAGCGTAGTGTTTTTGTTTGTCCCTATGAGTGTGAAGATGAATTGGCTAAATTATGCGAAAAATTAAACATTTCCGATTATATCGATATAATATTAGCTGATTCACCAGGATTTAGAACAAAAGAAATAAAGAAATACTTTGAATTATAAAGTGATTATTCCTTGTGCATATGCACAAGGAATAATCACTTTTGATCAGTGTGAGCTGTGTATAATTGTACTTTCAATAATATTATAAAGGTAATATAATTAAGCCAATAATCAATGCTTGAGGGACCGCCCATCCGGAGATGAATGCACGGATAGGCGACTCTTTAAGTGTCTTTAGTGATGGACATTAATCTCATGGATTCCGCATTTGAGGAATCGGTAGCAGGCGGATTCGACGAGCTCACCACAGGCGAGCAGGAAGCAGTATTAGCTATGGCGGGGACGAGTCACGAACAGGCAGTTAAAGGGGTTAAGGTCTATCAGACAATTGTCCGGTGGGCGTTGATGGTGGGCGTCTTTTTGATGCCTTTATTATTTTTGCCATGGACGACGAATGTTTTGGAAATGAACAAGGGCTTGCTGGTGTTGGCGGTGGCAGGGACGGGTTTGATTGCTTGGTTGTTGGCACTCGTCTCCAGTGGGCGGTTTGCGTGGCGTCCGAACGTGTTTGATAAAGGTGTTTTGGCTATTCTTGGCGCGACGGTGGTGGCGACGGTCTTTTCAATGTCACGATTTAACAGTTTGTTTGGCACCGCCAGTAATTTGGCGGGGTCATTGATGATAATTGCCGCTTTTTCTGTCATCTATTTCTTGATTGTAAATTCGGTTGAAGATGAAGGCCGAACATTGACGAACCTCATTACCGCTTCTTTGTCGCTGGTGTTTTTATTCGGTTTTCTGCAAATTGTCGGATTTCATATATTTAAATATTTAAATATATCAGTATTAAAATTTGCCGACTCATCCGCATTCAATTCGGTCGGCTCCGTTAACGGGCTAGGGGTTCTGGCGGCTATCTGCCTGCCTTTATTGGGGGGAAGCAAACAAAAAGTTTCAATATTTAAATATTTAAATATTATTGGAACAGTTGTGGCAATTGCCATTCTTGTGGTTATCAATTGGTGGGTTCTCTGGACGATTGCCATCGTTGGTATGGCTGGCTGGATTACCTTTGAAAGTTTAGTCAATCAAAAATTCTCTATTTCCAGATTTATCGTCCCAATGACAGTGATTGTTATTGGGGTCTTTTTGATGGTGGTTAATTTTAATCTTAGTGTAATTAAATCCGGTCTTCCGACGGAAATAGCGCCATCATTTGGATTGTCCAGTGAGGTAACTAAATCGGCTTTGAAAGAAAGTATGGCAACCGGCTATGGTCCGACCATGTTTTCTATGGCCTTTGATAAGTACGGCGCTTCTAAACTTATTGATTCCACACTTTCCAATGCTAAGTTTTTTGCGGGGACATCCGAGGTCTTTAATGCTGTCGTTGGCGGAGGATTAGTGATGGTTTTAGCGTTGTTAGTGATGGTTTGGGCGATGATTCAAGGCGTTATTCGTTTTATTCGTGACAAACAAGCGGTTCGTAGAACAAATGCTCAATATATTTGGACTACTTTGGTCGCGGTGGTGGCGGCTTTCTTGCTCTATCCGTTTAACATGACCTTGATGTTTATGGCCTATCTCGTTCTTGCTCTGGCCGTGTTGTCATTATGGGGAAACGTCTCTAAAGAATATGACGCCGAACATAACATTGCGGTTTCTTTGGCGTCTTCCCTCGGATTTATCGGCGGGTTGATTCTGGTTCTTGTCGGCGCCTTTTTCGGTATCTCGGCCTATATCGCCGATGCCCAATACGCCAAGGCCTTGACCGAACAGGATATTGATAAGGCCTCAGCGAATTTAGTTAGTGCCGTGAATTGGAACAACCAGAGCGATGCCTATTACCGTACCGCCTCCCAAGCGGCGTTGGGTCTTTTGAGTCAAGAATTAAACAAGAAAGCCGATCCGGCCGATACCCAACAGACGGCGCGTATCCAGAACTATATGGGTTCGGCCATTAATCTCGCTAAGAAAGCCACAGAACTAGGCCCTCGCGAATCATTAAACTGGAATAATCTCGGTAATATTTATCAAAACCTTCTTGGTCTGGTTGGGGGCGTGGATGCTCTTTCTGCCAGTGCTTATGAAAAAGCGTCAGAATTACGTCCCGGCGATCCGACATTCTTTAATTCAATCGGCAATCTTTATCTCACCCAGTCCCAAATGTTGCGTCAAGCGGCATCCGGCAATAAGGACTCAGCCCAATTAATTCAACAAGCCAACGAGTCACTTGTTTTAGCAGAAACAAATTTCAAGAAAGCCGTAGATATGTCGCCTAATTTTGGCTTGGCCATTTATAATTTAGGGATTGTCTATGACCAGCAAAATAAACTTCCAGAAGCCATTAAACAATTGGAAAAAATAGCGCCGTTCAATAATGATCAACCCAATCTGTTATTCCAGTTAGGTTTGCTCTATTATCGTAATGATGAAAAAGACAAGGCCTTCAATACTTTACAACAAGTGTTGGTCTTGCAACCGAACTACTCTAATGCTCTTTGGTATCTGGCTTTGATTTACGAAGAACGCAAAGATATTCCGAATGCCATTGTTCAAGTTAAAAAGATTCTCGCGATTGAAGCCAATAAAGATAATCAGACCGTCTTAGATAAACTTAGCCAACTTGAAGCGGGCCAAGTTCCACCAAACAAGGGTATCAATCAGGAACCAATCTAAAATCAGGATATTAGGGATTAGGATTCTAGGAAGCTAGTATAAAACTAAGCACCCTAGATTCCTATACACCTAGATTCCTGCTCTGGTGTTGAAGTATCAAATTGATAGACAAAAGATCAATATCACAGTCACCGTTTTGGTGGCTGTGATGGTTTTATGGTTTGTTTGGGTTGTTTTTGTTCCGACGTCGGTAATGGGTACGGCCCAACAGATTCATATCGGTTCCGGTCAAGGGTTGACTGATATTGCCAAGATACTCAAAGAGCGTGATTTAGTTCGTAGTGCGATAGTGTTTAAATTCTATGTGATTGGTTTGGGTTGGGAACGGAATCTTAAAGCGGGGGATTATACTATTTCAGCCGGTGCTACTCTTAATGACATTGCTGTTCAAATTGCGGGAGGCAATGGAGTGTCAACCGATATAGAGGTCTTTATCCCCGAGGGCTCAAATATTTGGGAAATTGATAAACGGCTCACGGACGTAGGGCTTATTAAAGAAGGCGAATTTGCGTCGGCGTATGGTTCGCGAGAAGGATATCTGTTTCCCGATACTTATAGATTTCGGCCGGATAGTTTACTTGGAGAAATTGAGCAAAAAATGGAGTTAAACGGTCAAGAAAAAACCAAGGAATTAATCGGGGGATTGACTGCGCCGGCCCGTGATAGAATTATAACCATTGCATCTATTATTGAAAAAGAAGCCCGCACCAAATCCGATATGTATTTGGTATCAGGGGTTATTGCAAACCGCACTGAATTGGGAATGCCACTGGAAATTGACGCCACGGTTGCTTACGGAGCATGCCTTAACAATTTTCAATTATCAATTTCCAATTTTCAAAAATCTGAAAAAGAGATAAAAGATTGTGATGTTACTCAAATCGGGGTTGGTAAGGAGATTAAAATTGATTCACCCTATAATACTTACACCCGGTCCGGTTTACCGATCCGACCAATCTCTAATCCCGGGCTTAATTCTATTGAAACCGCCCTTAATCCTAAAGGGGACTACTTTTATTATCTCTCCACTCGTGACGGCAGTCAGATTATTTTTTCTAAAACAGGGGTTGAACATACTCAAAATAGGCGTAAGTACTTAGGGTTGTAATATCCACTTGCCTTGAGCAGAATTAATTACTAAGATTACCAATATGACAAAAACAAAAAGACCAATGAGTATAGAGGATCTTTCGCTTAATATTAATAAGCGCTTTGATTTTGTTGATAAACGTTTTGATTCAGTAGATAAGTGTCTTGGCTCAGTTGATAAACGTCTTAATAGTATTCAAAAAGAGATCAATTTTTTAGCCAGTTCTTCGGCTAGAGAATTTAAAGACATATCTCACAGGTTTGATTTGCTTGAAATAAGCGTAGCTGGAATCAAGAAGGTTATAATCAACGGCAGATTTGATAAAAGAATGGAACAATTAGAAAGGGATATGGATAAAGTTAAACAAGCCCTTGCTTTGTAGGACTTAGTTTGTTACTATACTAAGATAACCGTAGAGACAGCGTCCAGCCCGACAGAGGGCAGTAAGTGGCGCCGAATGGGAATAAAACTCTCGTTTTGTTTGGTCGAACTACTACGGATAATGGTAGTTTTTTGTTAAATATACACAATGAAAAGCAGAACACAAAAAAAGGAAGAACTGAAATCGTTGCAGAGTAAACTCCCGAATTCGCAAATTACGGTTTTTACGTCATTTGCTCGCACTGGCGAAAAAGGTTTGTCGGTGGCTCAAATGACTCAGTTAAAACGTCTTTTACGGGAAATTAAATCAGAGTATGTTGTCACTAAGAAGACATTGGTGGAAATGGCGACCAAGGATATGTCGGGGGATGCCGTGGTTGATGTCTATAGTATGGTTGGCTCACTTGGACTCGTTGTCGGTCCGGTTAAAGATAAGAACGGAGTAAACAGTGAGGAATCATATGGTATCGCCAAGAAGGTCTATGACTTTGCCAAGAAAAATCCGGCATTGCAGTTTTTTGGGGCATTCGTGGACGGTATGTTTATTTCCAAAGAACAATTTCTTGAAATGGCCAAGATGCCTTCCAGAGAAGTTCTTATTGGTCGTTTATTGGGAATGATGCGTTACCCGTTATCAGGTCTAGCGATAGTTCTTAATCAAGTTAGTAAACAAAAGGAAACGGTATAATCAGGATGTTAGGGATTAGGATTCTAGGAAGCTAGCATGAAACTAAGCACCCTAGATTCCTAGATACCTAAATTCCTAGAAATATGGATAAAAATCAATTTATTGAGTCAATAGAAAAGATGTCTGTGGCCGAGTTGAATGACTTGGTGAAGGCATTAGAAGAGAAGTTTGGTGTATCGGCTGCTTCGTTTGCTGCATCTGCTGGCCCAGCCCTTGCCGGGGAAGGCGCCGAAGCTGGTGAGGAGAAAGATAGTTTCACGGTCGTCTTGAAAGACGCCGGATCCGCAAAGATCCAAGTTATCAAAGCCCTTCGTGAAATTACTGGTCTAGGCCTCAAAGAAGCCAAGGAAATGACTGATAAGCCCGGTTCAACAGTTAAAGAGGGCGTCAAGAAATCCGAAGCCGACGAAATGAAGAAAAAGATTGAAGAGGCGGGTGGAACTGTAGAACTCAAGTAAGTTTTATACAAAAACCGGTCCCGTTTAGTGGGACCGGTTTTTGGTTTGTTAATTTAAGAATTAGTTTACTTTCCAGATTTTGTTGCCGGAGAGGATATAGATAGTGCCGTCGGAGGAAAGGGTGGCACTGGAGATTGGTTGAGCAGAATTAATTTTTAATGTTTTTGAGACGACGCCGGAATCTTTGGCAAAAATGTATATTCTACCGGTAGAAGCATTTACAAGATACAAATTCGGCGAATCAGTGGTAGTAAGAAGCATACTGCCCGAATCAGGCGAGATTACGGTTTTGACGTCGGTTACTTTTTTGCCCTTGTAGTATTTAGTTAAAACGCCGTCTGAAGAAAGAATATAAATATCACCATCAACCGCAATGAGCGAAGCATTGTTGACTAAAGTCGTGCCAGAGGCGAGCCAAGGTTGAACATCGGTCTTGCCGAGGGCGACATCAGTTATTTTAATAATACTCGTGGACGTTAAGCCGTAAAGATTATCCTGATAGACCTCAAGATTGACAAGCGTATCACTTGAGAATTCCTTGGTGGTTAAAGCGGACTTGCTTATTGAAAAAGAAGTGACTTTTTTAGCATTGGCATCAATCAAAGCAATGTAAGCATCGCTACTGAATATGGCTGAAGGGGAGATATCTTTGATTTGAGTAGTGCCGGCAACAGTCCCATCGGCAGAAATTTTTAACAAAGAATTAGAGTCCCCGCTCGACTGAACGCCATCAGTCGTTTGGGCGGGCTTTCCTTCCAGATAGGCATAAAAATTGGTTCCGGAAGAAGTAATAAGTTTAGCCGTACCGGAGTCCGCAGGAATATCAATCGGGGAAGTTAATGTCGCATCAATGGCATTGTCCATACTATCAAGAGCGAGCATCAATTGATTTTTGGTCTCATCGGCCTTCTTAGAGGAGCCGTTAGTTGATTCACTTTGACTGATACTGGCCAAGGAGCTGATTAATAATCCACGGGCACCTATAAAATCACTTTGACTTAATTTATCTTGGGCGAGTTTAAGATTGGTTTGAGCTTCAGTGATAACAGCATTGAGTTGACGAGTCGTTGCATCTACAAATACAAATGACTTGAGTGAGAAAACAGTTATTAAAATAATAACAGCGACACCTCCCATTGCATATGCTTTTCTTTTGGGTGAAGTATTCATGTTTTTAAATCGGCGAAAATGTTTAGAAAAAATGAGTTCTCTTTTTCCACGCGCAAATTCGCTGGGGATAATTTTCGGTATAGCCGGTTCAGGAGAGAGCTTAACGACGGTTCTGGCTACGGGGGCAGGATCTTTTTCCTGTGTCGTATCTTCTTTCTTGGACTCAGTATTAGCAAGTTGAACTGCCGGCGTCAAGTCGTCAGTGGTCTCTTCTTCAACCGGTTCCTGCTGAAGTTCTTTGGGTTGGGGTTGGGCCTGACGACCGACAAGCAGGGGTTCAGTGAATTTTTGAATGTCTATATGAAGAGCAGCGCAAGCAAATTCGGGCTTGGTCTCTTTAATAGCCATCAATTGAGCGGTAAATTCGTCTTGAGTTGTCTTAAGAAAGTTATCCTTTATGTATTTTTCTCGGGCAGTGGTACTGCGACTTGGGTAAAAAGCAAGAATGTGGTCACCCTCAATAATTTTCCCGGAGATGATATTAGAAAATTCTTTTTCTTCAATTGTTTCTTTATTGAATAATTGAATATTATTGAGGATGTCTATATTTTTACCTTCACGAGCGAGAATTATTTTGAACTTGCCGAGTTTAGAAATATGGATTTGGTCATTGGCAATCGCGAAAATACCGATGTTGATTTTGGTCTCCTTGTTTTTGAAAAATTCTTCAACGACTCCGTTGATTTTTTTAAGGGCGCCGGAGAAAGCATCCTTGGGACTTGCGTCAGGATTGGAATAATATTCACGTTTGGCGAGGGAAGCGACGAGATTTAAAACATAACCAACATCAATATCATCCGAATTTTCAATGGTTCGGCCTTGAATATTTCCGATAACAAAAAGATTTCCGAGGGCTTGGCTATTAGTGTTGTTGTCATAGGAGAACAAATCAACCGGACCTTCTTTGGCGTTACCCTTAATGAGGATCTCTTTTGCGACCGGATTGATGAATACTTTTTCCATTGAGTTGCTATTTAAACCGAATTCAAGTATCTTATTGTCATTCTAAGTTAATTCAACCCTAAATGTCAAAGCCAATACTTGATAACCTTTTCGGGTCAAAAGTCAGGGTTAAGATTCTTAAGTTTCTTTACCGTAATTATCCCGCCGATTTTAGTGTTCGGGAGATTGCGCAACGTATCCAAGAGAAACCTCAAATAATAAAAGAGGAGTTAGTATTATTGAAACAAATTACAATTGTTAGACAAAACAGAAAATAGATATGGCTTCTAAAACAAAAACAAAAAATAAATCAGTAAAATCAAAAAAGAGACCAAAGGTTCGCCCTAAGGTTGAACGGTTTACTTTGAATCAGGATTTTGAATTTTTCTCCGAATTGAGAAGTTTAGTTTTGAAATCATCGGCGGGGGAGAAAGAAAGAATGATTCAAAAAGTTTCCAACCTTGGCCGGATTCGGTTAGCGGTTATTTCCGGAATTTTTTTGAGCGATCCGGATTCTATTAATCAATATGACGCACCGGCCGATTTGTTTATCGTCGGCGATGAAATAAACCGCGCCAAGCTCCGTAATTTTTTGGGTTCTCTTGAAGCCGAAATCGGCACAGAAATTAAGTTCACTTTAATGGATAAAGAAGAATTTGATTACCGCTTCAATATGTTTGACCGATTTGTAAGGGTGTTGTTAGAAGGACCGCACGAAAAGATAGTTAATAAAATCGGTCTCTAATTTTGGCCGATTTCTGCGTTGCTGGCTCCGATGCTCGACGCCATACCATATTAGTATGGCTTACTCCGCTTCTCGCCAGCGCCTTGAACTCACCTCAAAATTAGAGGCCTATTATGTTAATATGATTCTATTGCGCCCTTAGCTCAGTGGTAGAGCACAGCATTCACATTGCTGGGGTCGTAGGTTCAATCCCTACAGGGCGCACAAAACGTATTAAAAAGTTATGTACCCAGATAGTAGATTTTCGGATGCAGTACTGGGTTATCAACATTGCATTCATTTTCAGAGTGGGATATTATACCTAATAGATGGTATTAAGTGGGTGAAAGTGGAATGTTAATAGGCGAATACAAACACAACTTGGATGCGAAGAAACGACTCTCTATTCCTTCTAAATTTCGTAAGGAATTAGGGGAAGGGGCAGTTATTACTCGCGGATTAGACAATTGTCTGTTTGTATTCCCTTCAGCGCACTGGGCGAAGTTAGCCGAACGACTTGGCAATATGCCCATTGTTCAACAGGACTCACGTTCATTTGCCCGTTTATTGTTATCCGGCGCCGTAGAAGTGGAATTTGACGGTCTGGGACGCATTCTAGTGCCCGAGTATTTAAAAACATATGCAGGTTTAAAAAAAGTAGCCGTGGTTGCCGGTTTATATAGTCGCCTTGAGATATGGGATGACGAGAAATGGGAGAACTATAAGGCAAATTTAGAAAAAAATTCCGATAGTATTGCAGAAAAATTGAGAGAGTTAGGAATTTGATATGCATACGCCAGTTCTTTTAAATGAAGTTCTTGAATATCTTTTATCGGCCCGCGCTACGCCGGAGGCTTCGGCGAGGCGAGGCGGACGATACATTGATGCCACGATGAACGGTGGTGGGCACACTTTAGCGATAGCCGAACGGGTTCAACCCGATGGTGTTGTCTTGGGGATTGAATGGGATACAACTCTTTTTCAAGATACTGAATCGCAACTGGCAAATCATGAATTAAGAAAAAACTTGATTCTAGTCAACGATTCGTATGTCAATTTAAAAAAGATTGCCAAAGACCATGATTTCCAGCCCGATGGTATCTTGTTTGATCTGGGATTGTCCTCATGGCATTACGAAATGAGTGGGCGGGGATTCACATTTAAAAAAGATGAGCCATTGGATATGAGGTTTAACCCTTCAGGTGGGGTACCTGTTAGCGAGATTGTAAATCTTTATGATGTCCCAGAGCTTGAACAGATTATCCGGGACTATGGTGAAGAGCAATTTGCCAGAAGTATTTCGGAAAGCATTGGTCTTAATCGTAAGAAAAGACCAATTATGACGACCGAGGACTTAGTGGCCGTGATTAATGTGGCGGTCCCGGACTGGTATAAGCATCGTAAGATTCATTTCGCGACTAAGACATTTCAGGCCCTACGGGTCGTGGCCAATGATGAGTTAGGGAATGTTGTTAAAGGAGTTAGAACGGCCATTGATATTTTAAAGCCCGGTGGACGGATTGTAGTGATATCGTTCCAGGGTCATGAAGATAAGATTGTTCGGGAGATATTCAAAGAACAAGTGAAGGCCGGGCGAATTATTCAGCCCGTCAAAGGTACGATTCGACCGACGTGGCCGGAACAACAGCAGAACCCTAGATCAAGAAGTGCGAAGATGAAGGTTGCAGAGAAGGTTTAACAATAAAAAATAAAAACTTCTGATTTTAGGTGAGTTCAAGGCGCTGGCAAGAAGCGGAGTAAGCCATACTAATATTGTATGGCGTCGAGCATCGGAGCCAGCAACACAGAAATCGGCTAAAATCAGAAGTTTGTTAATACATGGAGCAGGAATGCCTTCGTGATATACCGTGACTGCAGTTTCTTCACCAAGTCATGTTCAACGCTATTTGTTTGATTGGTCAGTATTCTCAAATCCTGTCGTCGTTTTAAATATAGTTTTAATCTGCCTTGCGGTAGTTACTTTTTCATATTACATTGCCGGGGTTAATGCGGTTACATCAGGGAAGTATCGTGTTTCTACTGAACGGAATAAGATAATTCAACTCACCGAAACCCAGAGTATGCTTACTTTAGAGAAGTCAACCACCGAGGATCCGGTGGCCGCAATGGCTTTTGCCAAGGATAAGCATTTAGTTGAGGCCAAAGATATTGTTTATGTATTTGAAAACAATAATGTCGCCTTGCAGAGATAAATTCTAAGCACGAAATTCTAAATCCTAAACAAATTCCAAATATCAAATTTTAAACCCCGACAGTTTTTATTTAGAATTTAGGATTTAAAATTTGTTTAGAGTTTAGATATTAGGATTTAGAAATTATGAGGAATGATACTCTTCGGATAAAAATTATCTTTGGATGTGTTATTATCGTTGCTGGCATTATTGGCTGGCGACTTTTTGTTCTTTCCTACATTCGTCATACGCTCTACACTCAAACAGCTCAGGCCCAAAATCAGAACATAAGCAATATTTTGATTAGAGGAAACATTTTTGTTCAAGATCCGAAAGTCACCGGCACAATGGATAATCAGTGGTATCTTGTGGCTACAAATAAAAAATTTCCTCTGGTCTATGTTATCCCCGCTAATTTAACCGATTCAGTGACAACAGCGAGTCAGCTCGCTGGAATTCTAAATCTTAACCAAGACGACCTAAAAATATTGCTTGGAAGCGGTTCAAAAGCGACAAAAATTATTGCTCGCAAAATTACAACTGAACAGGCCGATGCAATAAATAAACTTGATATAGAAGGTATTGGAATTAGGCATGAAACAGATCGGTTTTATCCAGCCAATTCTTTTTTGTCAAAAGTTATAGGATTTCTGGGATTTGGCGAAAATGGCCGGCTCGGCCAATATGGAATTGAAAGTTATTTTAATGATGAACTAAGCGGTCAGGCAACTGATGAGAAAGCCCCACGTCCAGATGATGTTGTTCTTACTATTGATAGAAATGTCCAGATATTTGCCGAGACCGAACTTCATAATGTTTTGACGAAATGGCATGCTTCAGGTGGAACTATTATTATTCAAGACCCTCAAACCGGTAAAATTATTGCCATGGCGGATGAACCGACGTTTGATCCTAATAACTACAGTTCGTCACCAACAAGTACGTATATTAATCGCAACATTCAGGAAATATTTGAGCCCGGTTCATCTTTTAAACCAATTACGATGGCGATGGGTATTGATTTGGGAAAAGTCGTACCCAATACGACTTATACCGATCCCGGAATAATTGATATTGCTGGTCGCCAGATTCATAATTTTGATAATTTGGCTCATGGTACGGTCACGATGACTCAAATTTTGGAAAAATCATTAAATACCGGCGCCGCTTTTGTGGAAAATCTGGTTGGTCAAGATAATTTCTTGGATTACGTTATAAATTTCGGATTCGGACAAAAAACAGCCATGGATTTGCCGGGTGAAGTAAGTGGAGACGTCGCTAATTTATATAGTGGTCGGAAGGTTAATTTTGTGACGGCCTCATTCGGTCAGGGTATTGCCGTGACGCCGATTCAACTTATTACTGCCTATTCTGCTCTTGCCAATGGCGGAAAATTGATGAGACCATATGTTGTTGAAAAGGTTATTCACGAAGGGGGAACGGAAGATGTTACCCAACCCGAAGTCGCCAGTATCCCAATTTCAGAAAAAACATCAGCCAAAATCAGAACTATGCTTGTAAGCGTCGTTGACAAGGGCTTTGATAAAGCCCGCATAAAGGGCTATGATGTGGCCGGTAAGACAGGCACGGCTCAAATTGCCGATGGTCGTGGCGGATATCAGGAAGGCGTGTTTATTCACAATTTTGTTGGTTTCGCCCCGGCTTCAAATCCCAAGTTCGTAATCCTAATCAAAATGGATAAACCCCAAGACATTACTTTCGCCGCTGACAGTTTGTCGCCAACTTTTCGTAATGTCGTCGCCTATTTATTAAATTATTACAATGTACCGCCTACTAGATAGTAATTAGCGATTAGGACTCCCGCCCGACTGAATGACTTCAGTCATTCAGGCAGGTAGCCATTAGCAAAAAACGTGTATATATTATCTAAAATTATTGCTGGTACTTTGGCTAGAATATATTTGTGGCGTTTCCGCCCGATTATAATCGGCGTAACGGGTAATGCCGGGAAAACATCGACAAAAGAAATGGTTGGCGCGGTAGTGAGAAGAATTAAAAAAATTCGTGTTGCGAAAGGGAATTTGAATAACGAAGTTGGTCTCCCGTTTAATATTATAAATAATTCGGCCGATGAATATTATGAAAAAGGTGGGAGTTTTATATTTGGCGTCAAAACATTTTTTAAAGCAATTTTCGGACTTTTCAGTTCTGATTATCCGGAAGTGTTGATTCTTGAATATGGTGCGGATCAGCCCGGAGATATTAAGAAACTGGCCCGTAAATATAGGCCACATATTTCTGTGGTTACGACAGTAGGGGATGTACCTGTCCATGTAGAATTTTTTAAGGAAGCAGATTCCGTTGCTAATGAAAAGTCCAATTTAGTGAAAGTTTTATCAACCAGTGATTTTGCTATCTTAAATCATGATGACCATCGGGTATTGGAGATGAAATCAAAAACAAAGGCCAGAGTTATCACTTATGGTTTTAGTGAAGGGGCAGAAATTCGTCCATCAGATGTTGAATATATAAGCAATGAAGAGGGTCAACCGATTGGAGTAAATTTCAAATTAAACCAAGGCGGTCATTTTATTCCCATAATGATTGAAGGTTCTCTTGGTAAGTCCCAGGCGTGGTCAGCCGCCGCCGCTTCGGCAGTTGGTTTGGTCCTAGAAATGAATCTTGTTCAAATTTCTGAGGCCCTTCGGGGATATCATGGTCCCAAAGGTCGTCTAAAGATTCTGCAAGGCATTAAGAATTCAAATATTATTGATGACACCTATAATGCTTCACCGGCATCTACTCATTTAGCGCTAGAAACACTTCGCGATGTACCTGCTCTCCGTAAAGTTGCTGTTTTGGGGGACATGCTTGAATTGGGCAAATATTCCGAAAAAGCTCATTTTGCTATTGGCACGTTCGCCGGTGAAATTGCAGATGTTCTCATATGTGTTGGTTCTCGGGCTAAAAACATCGCTTCGGCTTTTAGTAAAACCGTCGTCGGATCAAAAAAAGAGGTCTTTGTATTTGATAATTCAAATGACGCCAAATCAAAAGTTCGGGAACTAATTTCCGAACACGATCTCATTTTGGTTAAAGGTTCTCAAGGAATGCGGATGGAGAAAATTGTGGAAGAAATTATGGCTCATCCCGAAAATAAAAAAGATCTCCTTGTTCGGCAATCTCGTCGTTGGCTTTCAAAATAGTTTCAGTTATCTTCATAATATGAGAGGATAGGGTTAATGAGTTCTTTTGGTTTTTTGACATGAACATGAAGAGGAGGGGACAATGTCTCAGATAGAAACGACATCCGTAGAATCGGGAGACCTCACGCTAAATGAGCGTTTCAGAATTTTCGGGATATTAGGGTTAATATTGGCAAGTTTTGTCTTTTTTGCCCTTTGGCCACCGAGATGGTTGCAGTCAATTGAAATGTGGGTCAATACTAGAGCAGTATGGTCAAATTTGCCTATTTGGTACTACATTCTCATCACTCTTGTCGATGTACATATTACAACGGCTTGTGTGTCACTGTTTCTCCATCGTTGTCAGACCCACGGGAGCATAACTTTCAATCGGTTTGTTGGTTATGCCATGGAGTTCTGGCTGTGGATTTTTACGGCGATGGCAACTATCAGATGGGTTGCCGTTCATCGTAAGCATCACGCAAAGGTAGAGACCGACGAAGATCCTCATAGTCCGGTCATGTATGGTGTTTGGCGAGTGTTTTTCTATGGGACCAAACTCTACCACCATGCGGCCTATGATGAATTTGTTCTGCGCAAATACGGAAAAGGAATAGCAAGGCGTTGGTTCTATCTCAAGTTTAGTTTGTTGGGACCAGTCATTGCTTTTGTCCTAAACCTCTGGCTCTTTGGAATCGTCGGATTTCCAATGTGGCTGGTGGAAATGGTCTGGATTCCCGGTTTTGCTGCCGGAGTCATCAATGGGCTTGGTCACTGGTGGGGGTATCGCAACTTTGATACCCCTGATAACTCCAGGAACTTGCCCTCAAAAATCCTGGCAATCCTTACCTGTGGTGAGAGTTCGCACAACAATCACCACTACAACCAGAATTCGCCGAAGTTTTCAGTGAAAAAGGGCGAGATTGATTTAGGTTGGTACTACTCACGCGCATTAGAGTTCGTTGGCCTGGCCCACAACAGAAATACCTAGCCGCTTGGATAGAAGTTTCAGTCAGTGAAATTTTTCATCCCCGCCATGTAATCCTCTGGATTCATGGCGGGTTTTCAAATAATAAAAATGTGTTAAAATATAATATAAATAAAATAAATTTCGGCGCCATCGTCTATCGGTTAGGACACATGCTTCTCAAGCATGGAAGCGGAGTTCGATTCTCCGTGGCGCTACTACTTGATAATATCCAACAGAAAGGGTATTATTTTTTTAAGATATGGCATGGTTGGCCATCTCTTTTTGTAGGGGGGTGTTCTTTGTGGTTGACTTTCGTTGGGTTATTTTTCGCCTCTCTGTGGTTGACTGGCATCTGGACCGGCTATACGTTTTACGGCACAATTCACATTTTGCTCATTCCAACCGTACCAATTCTAGCAATGCAGATCCATAGCTTCTGGATGGGGAAAAACCCGCCGAAGGTTCAATTACCGTTAACAAAAGACAGTGGGCACGGAACCTTTGGCCGTCTAACCTAAGAGACAGAAAGGAGGGGAGACATGAGTGCAAAGCCCTTGAGTATTGTTGAACCTGACATCAAGTGGATGCAGGACCTTTCTAATGAAAACGTTGGAAAGGTAACAACGGGTAGTGACGAGAATTGTCCTTGTCCCAGGTGCGGACATTTGATTTGGGAACCATTCAGAGATGTCATGATTAGGAAAAACGACCAGACATCTTTCACGAGGCGGTGTGGGCACTGTCGGGGGATGGTCCAATTCGTGGCTTTTCATGAAATTGTTGATGAAATTGGGGAGAGGGTGTTCCTTTACGCTGCTCCTTACAAGGCAATACGTCGACACAAGAAATAGACAGATTAGAGCAGGGGAAGGGCGCGCCATCGGTGCGCCCTCTTTACCCCGCACATAACAAGGGCCATTTCTGATGGCATCGCCAGCCCTTGTTATGTGCGGGGCTTTACTATTTATCTAAAATACGCTAATATACCGTTATCTAATTAACGCAGGTCGTTTCAATTCAATTCAATGTTTGCCGTAATAAAAACTGGTGGTAAACAATACAAAGTCGCAGAAGGCGACGTTTTAATGATTGAAAAATTAAACGTTAATGGGGAGACCGTTACTTTCAATGAAGTTTTACTTATTACTGATGGGGATAAAGTTACTCTTGGTAAACCGATGATTGAAGGCGCTACTGTTGGAGCCAAAGTTCTTATTGCCGAAGGCAAGGACAAGAAAAAGATGGTTTTCAAATATAAATCAAAGACCCGTCAAAGAAAGAAAAAGGGTCACCGTCAGCCATTTACCAAAGTGCAGATTTCTAAAATATCGCTCTAGTGGGGCGATATTTTACTTCCTAAACTCTAAGGCATGTTTAAGGGTGCTTTCATCGGCGTACTCTAAATGAGAACCGGAAGCCAATCCACGGCCGAGACGGGTGATTAAGACATTGGGCTTGTCGGTAAACTGGCTTTTTAGATATAAGGCGGTTGTCTCACCGGGAGTATTGGGGTTCATGGCGAGGATTAACTCTACTTCTTTGACTGATTCAGTTAAGACATTAATTCTTGATTCAAGGTGTTTGATTCTAAGGTTGTCAGGTAAGACGTTGTCTAGGGGATTAATCGCTCCACCAAGGACATGATAAAGGCCTTTGTAGAGCCCTGTCTTTTCAATTGAATCCAGGTCGGTAACTTTTTCAACTACGAGCATTTTTGTCCTATCGCGGGATGGGTTAGAACAGACCGAGCAAACAGCACTGTCGCTTATATTAAAACACTGGTTACAGAAAGATATATCTTGTTTTAGATGACTAATCGCATATCCCAATTCTTCTATTTCCGAATCGGGTTTATCCAATAAAGCCAAAACAAACCGCACCGCCTGTCGCGGACCGACCCCCGGCAATCTTTGGAATAATTTAGCTATTTGTTTAAATCGTTCATCCATCCCGTTAGAAGTGCTACAAACCGTCCACCATATCAAGGTGGTGGCAAGCTGTAGTTACATTATTAATGATTAACATTATTTATATCCGTTAGGATTCACTTCTAACGGGACTAGAATTCTATTTCTTCTATATTTTGACCGCCGGTTAGATATTCGTCGGTATAACCGCCTTGGTTATCAAGGTGGAAACGTAAACTGGATGGGTCAATACGAAATTTAATTTCCCCTGTTGGACCATTGCGGTGTTTGGCGATAATCAGTTCGGCAAGATTTTGTTTGCTGGGGTCAACTTGGTCTTTGCTTTTCATTTTATCTTCACGATGAATAAACATTACCAAGTCGGCATCTTGTTCGATAGAACCGGAATCGCGTAAATCAGAAAGTTTTGGTCGATGGCCGTCTCGCTGTTCAATGGCACGAGAAAGTTGGGATAAGGCGATAATAGGGACATTTAATTCTTTGGCTAAGCCCTTCAGTCCGCGTGAAATTTCGGTAACCATTTGAACGGGACTGTCATAATTTCGTCTTCCGCTCATAAGTTGGAGGTAATCAACAATAATAAGTCCGAGGCCATGTTCGGCTTGAAGTCGACGAGCCATGGCTCGCATTTGCAAAATATTCGGAGAAGGGGAATCGTCAATATATAAAGGAAAATTCTTTAATTCGTCACAGGCCATGGTGACCCGAAGAAGCTCGTCTTGTTCTTGTGAAAGTTTGCCCGTGCGCATTTCCCACAAACTTACACCGGAAGCTAGGGCGATAAAGCGGTCAACAACTTGGTCAATGGACATTTCCATACTAAAGACACCGACAGGGATTTTTTGTTTGGCGATATTATAGGCCAGGTTGATGGCGAGAGCGGTTTTACCGACTGATGGTCGCGCAGCGAGAACAATCAAATCGGATTTTTGGAAACCGCCAAGCATATTGTCCAAGTCCAGATAACCGGTCTTGTGACCCCGCAAACTGCCGTCGTGTTGAGTAGTGATGCGTTCAATGGCTCCGTCAAGAGTACTGCCGACATCAAGGAAGTTTTTTGTGAGTGATTTTGATGAGACCGCGAAAAGCTTCTTTTCGGCTTCATCCAATAAATCTTCAACTTCTTCTTCCTCACGATAGCCCAAACCAATCATATGGTGGGCGGCGTCAATAAGGTCACGAAGCATTTTTTTACGTTGAACAATCTTGGCGTAGGTGGCGATATGGGCTGAGGTCGGTACAGAATTTACTAATGAAGTGAGATAGGCCAGTCCGCCGATATTTTCCAGCGCATTCATCTCGCTTAATTTATTAGACAAACTCAAAAGGTCAATGGGTTCATGATGTTCAAACAAAGTAAACGCCGCTTGGGCGATCAATTGATGCCCATGCTGATAAAAATCTTCAGGGCGTATAATATCGGCAATCTTGTTAATTGCCTCTCTATCTAGGATCAGCGCACCAAGGATTGATTTTTCGGCATCTATGCTCTGGGGGGGTAATTTGTCGGGTGGAATAGATGACATAGTGATATCTCATTATTACAAGATAAAAAAACAACGCAAGTTAAAAATAAACCGACTGGGGACAAAACTGTTGATAGCTGGACAGAGGGAAATTTTCTCAGCTTCCTCTTGGACTATTTCTAGCAACTCTTCCTAATTTCTCTGACCAGCCGAAGCAACTCCTGTCGGGCCATGCGGCTTCGCTTTGCTCACCCGTTCCCGACATCCTCGGGCTGGTACCCAGAGAAATACGTTGTATATTTAATTCGTTCGGACAAAATGATTTTCAATCACTTTGCTCCTCACTCATAAATATAGCGTCAGAGTTGCTGAAATAGAGCCAATCGTGCAGATTGAGAAAATTTCCCTCTGCCACGCTATCTTGGTGTGTGGTTTTAGTGATAAAGAATTGAAAACTCGCCCTTTGACCCAGTAGCGGAGGGGGACCCTTTGGGGGAACCGCCGGGACTGGTTCCCCGGGTCTGGGGCAAAGGGCGAGTTTTCAATTCTTTATTTAGTAGAAATCAGAGGTCCGAAAGGGGTGTCGGCGATGGTGAAGCCGGAAGATTCAATGCGGGCGCGGAGAGAATCGGCTTTGGACCAGTCCTGATCAAGACGGTGTTGTTCGCGTTGTTCAGCGAGTTCAAGTATTTCGGGTGGGATGGATTGTTCTTTTGGTTCAGGGACAATACCAAGAACCCGTTCAACAGTGGTCTGGAAAAATGTTTTAACGGATTCTGCTTGGCCTGCGGAAAGAGTATTTTTGGCAAGCAGGGGATTGAGGGCGCGAATAAGTTCAAAGACCGAGGCAATTGCTGATGGAGCGTTAAAATCGTCATCCATACTAGTGGTGAATTTGTCAGCGCAGGATTTTAATGTTTCATCAAGTAAAGGATTTTCTTCACCTGACGCTTTAGTGAGGCGGGCAAGGAAGTCGGCAATGCGGTCAACGGCGACGGAGGATTGATTAATCAGGGTATCGTCATAGGCGAGGGGAGAACGGTAATGAGCGGAAAGAAAGTAAAGACGGAGTGTTTCAGCTGGGTGACGGGGTAAACTATTAGTTGTATCTCGGAGAGTTCTGAAATTATTAAGTGATTTTGACATTTTGTCTGCTTTGGTAATAAGAAATCCCGAATGCATCCAATATTTTACAAACGGAATCTTCCCAGAAGATGCTTGTTGTTGGGCAATTTCAGCTTCGTGATGAGGGAACATTAAATCCTGGCCTCCGCCATGAATATCATATTGCTGACCCAGATATTTTTCCGAAATGGCTGTGTCTTCAATGTGCCAGCCCGGACGACCGAGACCCCACGGTGATTCGTTAGTTGGTTCGTAGGAATAATTTTGGGCTTTCCAAAGGACAAAATCGCGGGGACTAAGTTTATTGGCCTCCATTTCCACGCGAGTGCTTTCTTTTAATTCTTCTAGATTCTGACCCGAAAGCACGCCATACTGGTTAGGGAAGTCCTTATTATATCTGGCAAGTTCAAAATAAACATCACTTGCCCCGAGCGAAGTCGAGGGGTTGTCTCCTACTTCAACAGCATCCGGTCCGGTGGCTTTGATAGCCGGTGCGGTATAAGCATAACCCTTTTCAACTAAGGTCTTAACTTGAGTAATAATTTCAGGAATATGTTCGGAGGCCAAAGCATAATTATTTACCGAAGCAATTTTGAGTCCACCCATATCGTCAATAAAAGCCGTTTTGTATTTGAGGGATATTTCTTCAGGTTTTTTGCCCTCATTGTGGGCGCGGGTAATAATCTTATCGTCAATGTCGGTAATATTTTGAACGTAGTTCAATTCAAATCCTTTAAATTCCAAATAACGGCCGACGACATCAAAGAAAACAAATGTCCGAGCGTTCCCGATATGAATGTAATCATAAACTGTCGGCCCACAGACAAACATTCCAACACTTTTTTGATCAAGCGGAATAAACTCTTCTTTGGTTTTATTTAGGGTGTTGTAGATTTTTAACATAGTAGTAAATTCTATAGCACAATCATGGCAATAATACAGGCCGTCATGATTATAAGCAGTATATAGGCAATAATATTAGATAACAAACGGCTGGTGTATTGACCCATGATTTTTGGATTATTAGCCATATGAATAACCAAAGCGATAATAAACGGCGAAACAACGCCGAAAATTATACCTGTATAATAAAGAATATTGATAGGTTGTAAACCAAAGACAGGAATAGCTATGCCCAGTAGAGTCGCTAAAACCAAAATCAGATAAAATTGCCTGGCTTTTCCGAAGGTATAATCCAAGCCCACTTTCCAGCCGATTGTCTCCGCAATAGCATAAGCGGCGGAACCGGCCAAGACCGGAATAGCTAGGATACCGGAAGCAATAATACCAATTAAAAATAGAAGATTAGTGTAGTGTCCCGCCAATGGTTGGAGGATTGTGGCCATTTCTTCAATACTGCTCACTTCACTAAAACCATGAGAAAAAAGGGTTGAAGCGGCTAGAATCATAATAAAAAATGTAATTAAATTAGAAAATATCATACCCATCCGAACATCTGTGTACATGGTACCAATCTCGTTTTTCATTCTGACTGAAGACCGGCTGGCAGTATGAGGTTTAATATCCGGAATCATGCCATGAATATGGTCATGATAATGAAGCCGTTCTTCTTCCACCGCTTCCGATGCTTGCCAAAAGAATAAATACGGCGAAATAGTGGTTCCGAATATGGCGACAATCATGGCCAAGTATTCTTTGCTAAATGTTATATGAGGAATGAGAACATTTAACATAACATTTCTCCAATCAGGCGATATAAAAAAGACAGCCAAGACATATGAAAACAAAACGATGGCAATCCATTTTAAATATTTAGCGATAACACGATAAGGAAGTATAATTATAAGTCCGATAACAATAAGTGATAGTAAAATAGATATAATAACAGACGGAAGGGGAACAAGGAGTTTGACCGCCGCGGACATGGCAGAAATATCAGCGCCGATATTAATGACAGTAGCAACCGAAATAAGGACAGTAATAAAAAGAAGCATCCATACGGGATAATGCTTTTTCATATTCCCTGCCAGTCCTTTTCCTGACACTAAACCAATCCGACCAGCCATGCGCTGGATAATTATCATGAAAGGCAGAGTTGCAAGAACAGTCCAGAGAATTGAGAGGCCAAACTTAGCTCCAGCGATGGCGTAGATAGCAATACCGGCCGGATCATCATCGGCTGCGCCGACAACTAAACCTGGCCCAAGAGACCGCCAAAAGGATTTGAGTTTGTCCATTTCTTAAATTGTAACATATCGTTCCATCCACCCCAACTACCAACTCAATCATCACTTGGGACCACTCTTATCCCCAGACCCAGGGAACCAGTCCCGTCGGTTCCCCCACAGAGTGGGACCCCCTCCGCTACTGGGTCTAAGAGTGGCCCCCAAGCGACTCAATGTGAAATGATTTTAGGATTTCTTGCTGGGAGTTAGGGTGTCGGTTGCCTCGAATTGGCAATGGTTTTCGCTCGACTCGGGGGTATATGCCGGAGTGAGCTGGCACTCTTGACATGAGAGTGCCAGTTATAATATACTGTCTGCATGAATGTGACAAAGCGACAAAACACATTGCTGGACTTCATTATTCGGGAATATGTGAAGACGGCAAAACCAATTCCCTCGGCTTTGGTTTGTAAGAAATCAAAGTTGAAAGTTAGTCCGGCTACCATCCGAAATGAGATGAATTATTTGGAGGAAAATGGTTACTTAGAACAACGGCACACTTCCGGCGGGCGGGTGCCAACCGATAAGGCCTACCGGTATTACGTAAACAAATTATTAAACCATCCAAGTCAGCTGGAAGTAAATCAAGAAAATAAAAAAGATATAACAAGAGCACTTTTCAAAGCCGGTCCCGATAGTCGAGCCATTAATAAAGCCATTGCCAGAGTTCTTTCTGAGCAATCCGGGAACCTTGTCATTACCGGAATAGCTGAAGAAGCAGAATTCTTCAAACAAGGATTAGTCAGTTTATCTCGCCATCCTGAATTTCAAAAAGTAGACAGTTTATTTCAGTTGACGAGTTTCTTTGAGGGATTTGATTTGATGTTTCAATTAATTGAGCGTGAATTTATGAGAATTCTTGGCGTGCCAGATGGAATACAAATTCAAATTTTGATTGGTCACGAAAATCCGTTCTGCCAGATTAAAGGAGAGACCATCATGTGCACGAAATATCTTCTGCCGGGTGATGTTGTCGGTTCCCTTACCCTGATTGGTCCCAAACGGATGGATTATGAAAAAAATATCGCCCTAATAAAATATACAACTGATCAATTACGAAAAATAAATAACCACTAAATAATAATTTTCAATTATCAATTTACAATAAATTATCAATAGCTCAATTCTCAAACACTGAAAATTGAAAACTGAAAATTGTAAATTAAACCAATATGGACGAAGAAATAAAACAAACCGAAGGAGAAGAAACAGTACAAACAGTATCAAACAATAAAGTAAGCAAAGAGGAGGAGTACTTAAACAATTGGAAACGGGAACGAGCTGACTTCCTAAATTATAAAAAGGACGAGTCACGGAGGGTTGAAGAATTTGTCAGATTTGCGAATGAAGACGTGATTTTAGAAACGATGGAGATTGTAGATGATTTAGATCTTGCGGTTCAGGAGTACAAAGATATTGGCCTGGAGCAAATTATAAAGAAGTTTAAAGATTTATTTAAAAAGTATGGTTTAGAAGAGATTGAAACAAAAGGCAAGTTTGATCCAGGATTACATGAAGCAATAGAGACAGAAACAGGAGGCGAGAAAATAATTCAAGTCAGGGCGGGATACACAATGCACGGAAAAGTAATCAGACCGGCAAGAGTCAGAATCACGAAGTAATTTACAGTTATCAATTAACAATTTACAATAAATTATCAATAGCTCAGTTTTCAAACATTGAAAATTGGAAACTGAAAATTGAAAATTGATTTTACGAATCCATGAGTAAAATTCTAGGGATTGATTTAGGGACAACTAATTCAGCGATGGCAGTAGTAGAGGCGGGACAGCCACGTATCTTGGAAAACAAAGAGGGAGTGCGTACCACACCTTCGATTGTGGCAGTCGGTAAAAATAATGAACGTTATGTTGGTGTTACTGCAAAGCGTCAGGCCGTCACTAATCCAAAGAATACTATTTATTCAGTGAAGCGATTAATCGGTCGTCGTTTTAGCGATGCCGAAGTACAAAAGGATAAAAAACTTTTACCTTACGAAATTCGTGAAGGTAAACAAGGCGACGTTGAAGTAAATATTGGCGGTGAGTGGAAAAAACCGGCTGAAATTTCGGCAATGATTCTCCAAAAAATGAAAGCCGACGCTGAAGATAAACTAGGAGAAAAAATTACAGAAGCGATTATTACTGTTCCAGCTTACTTTGACGATGCTCAACGTAAGGCGACAAAAGATGCGGGTGAAATTGCTGGTTTAACCGTGAAACGAGTTATTAACGAACCGACTGCTGCCGCACTGGCTTATGGTTTTAACAAGAAGAAAGATGAGAAGATTGTTGTCTATGACTTTGGGGGCGGAACCTTTGATGTTTCTGTGCTTGAAGTTTCGGAAGATACAATTGAAGTTAAAAGTACGGGCGGGGATACTCATCTGGGCGGTGATGATATTGACCAAAAAATCATCCATTTCTTTATCGATGAATTTAAAAAGGAAAGCGGAATGGATGTATCAAAGGATCAACTTGTCGTTCAACGCTTAAAGGATGCCGCGGAAAAAGCAAAACACGAATTGTCCAGTACATTGCAGACCGAAGTGAATATTCCGTTCTTAACGGCGGATTCATCCGGTCCAAAACATTTCACCATTTCGTTTACCCGAGCCAAGCTTGAAGAATTAACACATGAATTTATAGAACGTTCCATTAGAATTACTAAACAGGTGGTTGAAGATGCCGGTCTTAAAATTTCCGACATTCACGAAGTAGTTATGGTCGGGGGACAGACACGAATGCCGCTGATCGTTGAAGAAGTGAAAAAACTATTCGGCAGAGAACCGCATAAGGACATTAACCCGGACGAAGTTGTGGCTCTTGGTGCCGCTGTTCAAGGCGGAATTATGCAAGGAGACATCCGCGACGTTCTTTTACTTGATGTGACTCCGTTATCTTTGGGTATTGAGACAATGGGCGGTGTATTTACAAAGATGATAGAAAAAAATACAACCGTTCCGGTAGCCAAGACCCAGGTCTATTCAACCGCAGCTGATAGCCAGCCGTCGGTGGAAATTCATATCTTGCAGGGTGAACGGGCGATGGCAAGCGACAACAAAACTCTGGGTCGGTTTATTCTTGATGGTATCCCGCCGGCTCCACGTGGTGTGCCTCAAATTGAAGTTACTTTTGACATTGACGCTAACGGTATCTTGAATGTCAAAGCCAAAGATAAAGCCACTAACAAAGAACAATCAATTCGTATTGAAGGTTCATCTGGTCTTTCTGAAGATGAAAAGAAACGGATGACCGCCGATGCTGAAAAATTCGCTTCAGAAGATGCTAAGAAAAAAGAACTGGCCGAGACCCGCAATATGGGTGAAACGTTGGCTTATTCAACCGAAAAGATGATTAAAGACAACGATACAAAAATTAAAGAAGATGACAAAAAAGAATTGAATGATAAGATAAAGAAGGTTCGTTCATCTTTGAAATTGGATAACGTTGATGAAATTAAGTCAGCGACCGAAGTTCTTTCCAAGTCGGCTCAACGGGTTGGGGGAGAATTATATAAATCCTCCTCCACTGAAGCTTCGGCGGACAAGGCAAGCGAAGAACCGAAGACCGAAGAAAAACCAAAAGAAGAGCCACCAGTCAAAGAATCCTAATCGCTCGGCTGTAATCACTTTTCTCACGGCTTCCTCTTGGAGCATTTCTAGAAATTATCTCTCATTTCTCTGACCGACTGGGGTCACCCCTGTCAGGCCATGCGGATTTCTGTCCGTTCCTGACATCCCCAGATCGGTACCCAGAGAAATATCAAGATAATTTCTGAAATGCTTACCAATCGTGCAGATTGTGAGAAAAAGTGATTTCAACCTCGCTTATTGTTTTGGAAAAACCCGGGAGTCGAGAAATTATTGAAAAAAATAATTTTGAAATAAAAACATCTGATTTGTGTTTGGAAGAACAGGAAGATCAGAAAGAATGGTTGTCTTCAGACGAAGATGTCCCCAATATTCTTTGGGAAAAAATAAAAGATTTGCCACTCAATATTTCGTTTGGAGATTTTTTGAAAAAAATCAGGAAATCACTTTATGATCTATATGGCGAAAAGAGAGACAAAGCTTCTTCTTTCGCCGACTCTCGTTTTACACCACTTTCTGAAACGGTAGAACGCGGAATGATTTCTTGTGGGGCTTTTTCTAGTATCTTTGGTGCAGTACTTAGAAAATTTGGAATTCCAGTTAAACTTATACACGGAATATTAGAAAGTCAGGATGAGAAGAAATCTAATAGACATGCTTGGCTAGAAATTTTTAATCCAGTAAGTAATTCGTGGTTTGAAATGGATCCAACAAATGATAATTTTGAAGCACGAAATGATGCAATGCGTAGAAAAGTTTATCATAATTGGTTAGAATTAAAGCCAGATTATGAGAAATGGGAATATTAAATGAAAAGCCTTAAATTTAAACCGGAATTGATTGAGTTGATTCTTGATGGAAGTAAAAGAACTACTTGGCGACTTTTTGACGACAAAAATCTAGAAGTCGGAGATGAGTTTGAAATTATTAATTCAGAGACAAAAGAAAATTGCGGTATTGGCGTTATTCAAGATATCAAGATTAAAAAGTTGAAAGATATGGATGATACAGATTTTGAAGGTCATGAAAAATATCCTAACCCAGAAATTAAACTTATTCGTTTAAAAGAGCTTTATGGTGATAAAGTAAACTTAGATACAATAGTAAAAATAATTAAATTCGGGTTACTAAGTTCTAAATTCTAATGGCTAAATCCTATAAACTGATTGTGTGGCATTTACTTGTGGCGGTTTTGGTGTGGTGGATGTGGAAAGCGGGGAAGAGTGTTGGGTTTAATACTGTAACGGGGGTGGATATTCAACTTCCTTCTTTTGTGGCATTTCTTTTATTGATAGCGGTTATTGTGCTGGGATACATCTTGTTTCGGCAAAGACGTTGGTCGGCGAGTATCGCGGGGATTCTTGGGATTTCGTTTTTAATGGCGTTTGGCTGGAACTGGTTGAATTTACTCTCGGTTGGTGTTGTTCTGGGATTTAATTTTTGGTCGGCGACAAGAGTAAGGCGGGAGATTAATGAAAGAAGGGTTCTTAATATTAAAGATGCGTTTTATCATGGATTGATGCCGGTCGTGTTGGGATTGTTTGTGATGATATCTTTTGCCGCTTATCAGGGCCCGTTGTTAAATGAAATTAAAGATGCTCAACAGTTACCGAGTCAGGCCCAGATATTTTTCAAACAAATAGTTGAAGGAACAGTCGGTCAAAAAATTAAAGCTCCGGCCGAACAACGCAACTGGATTATTAATGAAATTGCTTCCCAGACCCTTCAACAAATCAACGGAGTTATGAAACCGTATTTCCAATATGCTCCGCCGATTCTGGCCTTTGGTTTATTCTTAATTCTCTGGGGGTTATCATTTATTTTTATCTGGTTAGGCATATTGGTGGGCATGATTCTGTATTGGATATTAAAAAAGACCCACGTGGTGCGGGTTGAAGAACGGGAGGTGAAAGCGGAAGTGCTGGTTGTTTGAACTCCACCGTTGAAAAGAAACTGCCTTTAGCATTATTAAAAATTATTTCTTTTCAACGGTGGGGAAAAAGAAAATCGGCTCGGGAGTGGCACCTCCAAGAGCCGATGGTTGCATTATACACCTTCCGTATTAGACAAGTGTGCCACCTTGTCACCAGGACCAGACGAACGGTCAGCGTATTTGGCGAGGGCTTACCCGTTTACCCCGCCTGCTTATTCAGGTTGGCGCCCCAGCACAACCTGATCGGGTGCCGAGTTCCGGCCCACTTCATTGGAGCCTTTCCTCAGGTTTCGCCCGGTCGTCGTGGGTTTCGATGTGAGGATGAACCTCACAAGCCACTGGGGGATCGGGGAATTACTAAACGAAGGATCAATACCTTAAGTATAGCACATATTGAATAAAGTTGTCAATCCCGCACATAAAAACCAACAATTACCCATATTTTACCTTAGTTTTACAATCTTTCATTATCAACAGTTTTGTGATAAAATAAGGCAATATATCCGTAGCATTGGTTTTTATGTGCGGGATTAAAATGACATTATAAAATGGCTAACCGTGACTATTATACAATCTTAGGAGTACCTAGGACCGCCTCGGCGGATGATATTAAAAAGGCCTATCGCAAGTTGGCTCATGAACATCATCCTGATAAAAAGACGGGCGACGAAGCCAAATTCAAAGAAGTGAATGAGGCCTATCAGGTTCTTTCCGATCCGCAGAAGCGTTCTAATTACGATACGCTTGGTTATGCCTATAATGATGGCGGTTTTGGTGGCAACAATACGCCAGGTGGCGGAGGATATAATTTTAATCAAGAAGATATTTGGAATATGTTTGGCGGTTCCGCTGGACGACGAACGGGAGAGCGTCGGGGAAATTCAGAAGATATTTTTGAAATGTTTTCGGAAATGTTCGGCGGTTATCGGGATCAATCCGCCGGCTGGAGAAATGAACAGGAACACAAAGGTGAAGATTTATTTATTGAGGTTACCGTCAGTAAAAAAGATTTAGGAACGACCAGAATACTTGAATATGAAATTCAGGATGCTTGCTTGGAGTGTAAAGGGGAGGGAGTAGCCAAGGGTTACAAAATTATTACTTGTCAGACATGCAAAGGCGCGGGTCAAGTTCGTCAACAAGCCCGAAGCGGGTTTGGTGTTTTTTCAACTATCACTGCCTGCCCAACTTGTCGGGGTCGGGGACGGATACCAGAAAAAGAATGTTCAACCTGCAGAGGTACCGGTCGGGGCAAGACCCGCCAAACACTTGAAGTTCGTCTACCTGCCAATCTCCCTCATTCTTACAATGTCGTCGTTCCTCAAGCCGGCAACGCTGGCAAAGGCGGTCAACCCCCCGGCGATTTAGTCGTCAATATTCGTGTGAAATAATTCGTTCCCTCCACCCCAACCTCTGACTCAATCGTCACTTGGGGTCCACTCTTACCCCCAGACCCAGGGAACCAGTCCCGTCGGTTCCCCCAGCTTCGCTGGGACCCCTTCCGCTACTGGGTCTAAGAGTATACCCCAAGTGACTCAGAGTAAAATGATTTTAGGATTTCTCGCTGGGGATTAGGGTATCGGTCGCTAATTTTTTTAAATAAAATTGAGCGAAGTCATCACTATTTTTCTCAATCTGCACAAACGGTTGTTATTTCAGATTTTCTGACGCTTCTTTTCCTGGGTACCAGCCCGAGGATGTCGGGAACGGGTTTTCTGAAAGAAAAGCCGCATGGCCCGACAGGAGTTGCTTCGGCTGGTCAGGAAAAGGAGGAAGAAAACCTAGAAATAGCCCGGGAGGAAGCTGAGAAAAATGGTGATGACTTCACTCAATGATTTGTTGTGGTACAATTTAAAGACATGGACACTATCTCTAATTTTTTGAAGACGCTTCATATTCCTACTTTTGGAGAGGTGACTTCGTCGGCGTCGCAGGCGGCCGGTGAGGCGGCAACTAAGGCCGTGGTGGAGAAGGCGAGTCAGATTACAGTGCCGGGGTTAGGAGCACTATCTATGCCATCACTAGGTTCAGGCGAGCTCTTTGGAATTTTGGTCGTGGTTGGTATTTTACTTATGGCTTTAACGCTTGGGCGAACACGAACGCTTATTTCTGTACTTTCAATTTATGTCGCTTTTGCCCTTCAAACAATATTTCCATTTTTTGGTTGGATTTTAAAAAATCAATCTTTGACGAATGATTTACCGACCCTGCGGGTCTTTGTTTTTTTGATACTATATTCAATTGTTTTCGGATTATTAAATCGGTCAATTCTTAAAACTAGATTTAATTTAGGTGAAGCATCTTTTGTTTCAGTAGTAACGATGGGACTGGTTCAGATCGGGCTTATCATTTCCATAATTCTTAATCTTGCTCCAAGTTTTTATGATATCGCAAATAAATTACCAGCGGGTCTTTCACCATTCTTCGGCAATCAACTTGCCCTTTTTTATTGGGCGCTCGTTCCTGTGTTTCTACTTATTTTTCAAAAGCGATCCGACTAGTTGTATTTTGTTGATTTTTATTGCATAATATTGCGGGTTCTTCGGTTCTTTAAAAGAGGTAACTAACAATGGAATGTCCAATCAAAGTGTCCGTTTGCAGTGGTTGTGGCGCCGGAGGAAAAATTCTAAAGGTCAGATACCCTGACCGATACCTTTGCTCTAAGTGCCGGAAAATAGATCAGGATCAAAAAAGGAAACAAACACCAATTCAGGATCCACAAGAAGCACGAAGGAACTATGAACTTTACAGATCCCATAGTCGCTTTGCGGACATATTGCCTGACTACGATACTTTAAGAGATAAATTCAAATCCGATCTATCTCTTAAAGAGATTGGCAGACAATACGGAATCTCAAAACAGAGAATTGATCAGATTTACAAGCGGTTTTTCAGTTTGCATATTCCTCATCAACCAGACGGAAATGCTAGGCGAAAAATACACTATCGCAGGAAAAGAGAGTCAAAAAATTTGGCAAAGCTGGCAAGGTTAGAAATGGTTTTTTCAGGTGATCCAGGAATGTCTGCCTTGAAAGAGAAAGCGGAATCATTGGGACTCAAAGTTCAAGCTATTTCAGTCAAAGGGCTGGGTGGCAGGATTATTCTGATCGGTGGAAAGCATTGCGTCGTCTATCTGACCAGATATTCTCACCATCCCAGAACTTCAGCGAAGAACATATATTGGGGATTTTCCCTGAATCCCGTTGCTCTGAAACTGTCGGAGTTTGTTATTCTGGTTGTAGTAGAAAGTGATAGGTACAGATTTTTTATTGTCCCAACCCACAAGTTTCCAAGCAAGTTTTTTGGTATCAAATCGGTGGCTCTTTATGTACCGCAAAAGAGAATTGACCACGATTGTCGAACAGGAAGAAAAAGCGCTATTGATATCCATCAATACGAAAATCAATGGGGTTTTCTGGTTGGTCAGAATTTTCAGTACAAAAAAACGGCTTCCACTTTTCGTGTGCCGTCAGTCCCTCCTTCAGGCCTCACTTAGTGGGGCCTCTTCTTTTTAGTTGACCACGGGTCAGGGTCTTGTTGTATCCCTGACCCGTGGCGGATTCATTTCAGTATTGCAAAAAAATAAGCGAAACCGCCGATAATCACTATGAAAGAAAAAACTAGAATGATGAAATTACGCAGGTTCTTTCTTTCTTCTCTTGCCTTTTCTCCCACCTCCTCTTCGGTGGTGATGATTGGTATTTGTCTTTGTTGACCCTGATTCTTTGCAAAGAACTGCTGTTTTGACATGGGTCCTCCTTAAAGGATATATACTCTTTTTATTTACTTATTTCAACACGAGGCAGGCATACTGTCCTCATCCTTTATTAATACGCTCAACATAGTCACCTGTCTGAGTATTCACTAAAATTATGTCGCCTTGGTTGATAAAGAGGGGGACGTTAACTGAAGCACCGGTTTCAATGGTGGCTTGTTTAACTCCACCTTGAGCAGTGTCGCCGCGGATGGCCGGTGGTGCTTCGGTAACTTTGTATTCCATTTTAATTGGCAGTTCAATACTGATGATGGTGTCCTCAAAGGCGATAGCATCAATGATCGTGTTGGCTTTTAGAAACTTGGCTACATCACCGATAATGTCGGCTTTTAATTCAAATCGTTTCGGATCATTTTCATAAGAGAACCAGTACTGGTCGCGATGGGCATAGAGATATTTTACTTTTTGGCGTTCTACATCAGCCGATTCAAAGACATCTGATTGGGCAAAATTACGTTCTAAATTTTTACCATTGATTAGATTGCGCATACTAACCTGCACCGTTGGTCGGCGCTGTTGCATTTTTAAATGATGGGTCTCAAGAACCACATAGGGTTGACCCTCGTAGATAAAATATGTTTTCGGTTTTAAGTCGTTGACGGGAATAGCCATGAGAATAGAAATTAGTAATTAGACACCTGCCCGACTGAATGACTTAAGTCGTTCGGGCGGGTTAGAACTTAGATATATTACTACAGTTTGTGCCTAAAGACAACTTATGATACATTTCTCTTCAGTACCAACTTAGTATCAACGAAAGGATAAACAATGCCGACAATTGAGGATCTTCTCAATATCCTGAAGTTTAAACGGATGATTGGTCGCGATGGATATGAGGGCTCATGTTTTGGAGTTACGGACGCAAGTCGTCTCAGACCGGCGTTTCAGGATCCTATTTCTGAAAAGCATGAACATCGGTGTATTAGTTGTGAAGATAATGAACACAACTGTACCGGTATCGCCAAGGTCTATTCAATCATAATGCGAGAAAATCGGGATTACATAACTCCGCAAATGGTTCCCGAGACAACGTATCGAGAGGTGCCTTGTGGGTGCCGAAGGTGTCATCCTCCAGTAGTTCAGCCATCCGAAGTAGACGACGAATCTAACCCTCCGTTCTAAGAAGATAATGGAGTTCTCTTTCTGAGGCCGACCATGTGTCGGCCTTTGTTATTGTTGTTTAAATAAAAGGGAGACCAAAAAGAGGGTACCACCGGAGAGGACGACAAGAGGGCCAGGAGTAAAACCATACTGATGAGCGATAATGATACCACTGATAGCGGCGACGCCACCCAGAACGGCGGACATGAATGTGTAGTGGGAAAAAGTACGGGAAATATTACGACCGGCGGCGGCGGGAATAATAACTAGGGCCCCCATTAAAAGTGTGCCCGTTACTTTAATTCCAAGAGCGACAATAATAGCGACCATTAATAAAAATAGAAAATTAATGGTGTTGACGGGTATTTTCATTGAGCGAGTCAGGTCTTTGGAAATCGTACTTAAAGCCAATGGTTTAGAAATAAGTTTTAAGGCAATCATAACCAGAGCAATGATCGGAAGGGTGATATATAAATCCATACGGGCAACATTACCGATATCACCGAAGAGAGCTTCCAATAATTCCGGTTGAGGTGTCAAAAGAATACCAAGTGCAAGGGCGGTAGTGAAAAAAATACCCACTAATGTCTCGGAAGGAATACTTGTTTTTCGTTCTAATATCCAAATACCGACAATAGCGACAAATAAAGCCGTGAATGCCCCAACAAATGGATTGAAATTAAATAATAGTGCTAACGCTAAGCCGGGCAGAGCTACGTGCGAAAGGGCATCTCCAACAAGAGCCATCCGTCGGAGAATCATAAATGCGCCGATATAACCGGCACCGATACCAATCGCTCCACCGATAATTAGTTGAAGAAAAAATATGTCACTCATCCCGTTAGAAATGTAACAGACCATCCACCGTCTTGAGGTGGTGGCTGGTTACAATCATTTTTATATTATTGATTTTCATATATATACCCGTAGGGTTCATTTCTAACGGGACTCATTTGTGTTGGTGGTCGTGAGTTAAAAAGGTTGCTTCTCCGTATAAGGCCTTAAGAGCCGATGGATCCAGAGCATCAGTCGGTGCGCCATAACAAACCATGTCTTTATTTAGACACAAGACCGTGGTGGCGTATTTATATACAACATTTAGATCGTGAGAAATAATAAGAATGGTTAAGTCCTTTTCATCTTTAAGTTTTTTGATAAGGTGATAGATTGTTTCTTCGCCACCGACGTCAATGCCAGCTGTAGGTTCGTCAAATAAAATAACATCCGGTTGGTCAATGATAGCCCAAGCAATTAAAACGCGTTGAATTTGACCACCCGAAAGCCAACCCAGACGTTGATTAAGAAGGTGGTGATTAATATGATGCTCGTCGGTAATACCAACGGAACGGAGAGCGGAAAGAATAGTGTGATGATTTTTAGTTTTGAAATTAAGGAACTCCCTAACCGTTAACGGGAAATCACTATCAATAGTAAAACGTTGAGGGATGTAATTTATTTTGATATTTTTTTCCCAGACGATTGTTCCGGTGTAGGGGATGAGACCAAGCAAGGCACGGAATAAAACTGATTTACCGGCGCCATTGGGACCGACGACGGCAACAGTGTCATCTCTATTTAAATCAAACGAAATATCATGAAGAATTTTTTGACCATCCAAGGTGACATTGAGATGACTAACTTTTAATATTGATGAGGTTAATTCCATAAAATCATTGTATCATAATCAGGTATATTTACAGATAAGGTTGACAAACTCTATTAAATATGATAGTATACAAGCATGACTAAAACTCTTAAATTATCCCTTATATTACCTATTATTTTGGCCTTAACGGTCATGCCTTTGTATCCTATTTTAGCCAGCCAGGACGGTTTTGTTGCTCAAGATCCTCAAGCGGTTGTTTGCCAAGCCCTTGATTTAGTGGGAATCGGTTGTGATTCTCAATCAGGAAATACTGCCTCTCCATCCGGCACTTATCAGCCAACACCGGTTCGTCTTAATTTTGATATTTTTAATCCCGTTTCAGATAGCTCCGGTAATAATTCCACTATCAAAAATGCTACCGCGCCAAAAGATTTATCCGGTCAGAAGATAAATTTGGTCTCAGTTGATAGTTCCGAAGATATTTACTCATTGGTAAATGGTCAAAAACATATCTTCCCTTCACGCGCAATCTTTTATGATTACGGTTATAAGCTTGAGATGGTTCAATCAATTTCTCAATATCAACTGGATAAATATCCTCGAGCCCACTTGGTTAAAGTTAAAGGTGATTCAAAGGTTTATTATTTAACTGAAGGTGGTTTAGTTCGTCCCGTCATTAACACAAAAAAGATATTTGAATTTTATGGTGATCGGGCCGAAGACGTTATTACTATCAGTCGTAAAGAATTTAACTTCTATCCGACAAATCAATACGTCTATCAATTCTCACCATTGAATCGCGACGTCTTCCAGATTAGTGGTTCCGGTAAACGCTACTTAACTCCGATGGCCGTTGCTCGTTTGGGAATTCGTTCTGATCAAGTTGCCCCGGTCAGTAAGGCCGAGTTGGACTATTACAAGACCCTCGCTCCGTTGATTGACTAAACTCTCACCTTCAGCGATCTGCTTCGTTGCAGGTTCCAGCATTGCCGGCCGTAAGGCCGGCTTTTGCGGAGGCGATTCTCGCTTCGCGTGAACCTTCGCCTTGCCGGCCAGTCCAGCAATGCCTGCGGTACTCATTCGCCGTACCCTTAGTACGGCTCACTCCGTTCCTCGCCTGCGTCTCGCATCTCATCTGAAGGATGAGAGTTTGTTTTATTAAAGGAAGTAACTATTTTAATTGAGAGATATCGAAATTGGGATGACCGGAGAGGAAATCAGACATTGAAGTTTCTTTCTTGCCTTCAAGTTGGATTGTGACCAGAGAAAGTTTACCGTCAATTAGGACGGCTTTTTTAATATTTAAAATCTTGTCTTGCCAAGTGGTCCAGGTGCCCGGTTCGGGGTTGAGGGCGCGGATTTGATTATATATTTCTTGCCGGGAACGGGACCAGTCAATATGGCTGTCGTCGCGAGTGAGGAGTTTAGTAAATGTAGCTTGGTTATGATTTTGTGGTTGAGGTGTTATTTCTTTTGCTATATATTTTGGCAAGGTTTCAATCAATAATTTTGCGCCAAGATTCCAAATTTCTTTTTCAGCATCTTCTTTAAATATGTCTGGTTTCAATGTATATTTTTCTTCAGATAATATTGGACCATGGTCCACCTCGCTGTCAATAATTATAATAGTGATTCCAGTTTCTGATTCTCCATTTAGAATTGCTCCTTGGATAGGCGATGGTCCTCTATATTTTGGAAGGAGAGAAGGATGGATACAGATAAAACCAAATTTGGGCACATCTAAGTATTTTTTAGGAATAATTTTACCATAGCCCCCGATGATACAAATATCCGGGTTTAAGTTTTTAAATATTTCAAAAAAGCCATCATCTTTTAGTGTTTCTGGTTGGAAAATTGGTATATTATGTTTTTGGCCAGTAATTTTTACTGGCGGGGAAACTAACATTTTTTTTCTTCCCACCTCACCATCTGGTTGAGTGATGATTGCTATAGGAGAATAATTATTAGTAATCAAAGCATCAAGCGGACGAGTGGCAAAATCTGGAGTTCCAAAAAAAATTATTTTCATAAGTATATGTGATAAATTGAGAACCTACTCTTTAACCCAGTAGTGGAAGGGGACCCGCGAAGCGGGGGAACCGACGGGACTGGTTCCCTGGGTCTGGGGTAAAGAGTAAGTTCTCAATTTTAAGCACGACGATCTTTAATTACTAAGCCGTTGAGGTGGTCGGTTTCGTGTTGAAGGACACGGGCAAGGAAACCTTTGGCTTTGAATTTGATTTTTTTTCCGGATTCATCTAGGGCTTTGAACATGATTTTTTTGGAGCGGGGGATTTCAACATAAAAACCCGGGATAGAGAGACAACCTTCTTCAATGTTATCTGTGTCTTTTGAGTATTCGGTAATTTCAGGATTAAAGTAGGCCTCCGGTACCTTATTTTCAAGAGCAACTTTTGTGTCAATTACAAAAATACTTAAGTCCAGCCCGATCTGATTTGCAGCCAGACCCACGCCCATATTATCCACCATGGCCTTTTTCATATCCAAAATCAGCTGGGTGTATTTGCCCGCTTTTATTTCGTCGGCTGGGATTGTCTTGGTTTTATTCGCCAAGACATTATGGGGAATTTTTGTTATTTCCATCCCGTTAGAAATGTAACAGACCATCCACCGTCTTAGGGTGGTGGCTAGTTACAATCATTTTTATATTATTGATTTTCATATATATACCCGTAGGGTTCATTTCTAACGGGATCCATCTCGTTAGAATATCGCAGATTATTGATTTCGTCTATTGTTTTGTTATATTAACAGACAGGAGGACGAATGAAATCACTTATCCTTGCTTTAGTTGTTATATCACCATTTCTTGCTACTGAATTGTTTTCAATTTTGCGAGAGGAGTATAAAAGAAGGAAAAACAAGAAGTAAATCCGACACAAACGGTGGTATTCCACCAAGGCGAGCCACGTGCTCGCCTTTCTATAATCTCCTAGTTATTAAACTTGTCAAATATTATAATGTGTGGTATTATTAAAAAATGATTATGAAATATCATAAACGCCAAATGAATAGCCAGTTTATTACCTCCGTCTGTGTCGGGGGTATTGCTGATTTACTCAGCTATTCAGGTTTATTTAACCAAGGCGATGTTGATATAAGATAACTCTCAATTTTCAACTCTCAAGAGCGCCTCGGTTAGACAGACCGGGGCGTTTTCGTTCTGTCTAAGTAAGCTCGTTAACAATGAGGAGGGTGAGATGACCAGTGACTCAAGAGTCGTATTCTTATCGGGTAGAATTGTCAATCTGCGTCCATTTTCTAGGACAGATATTCCCACACTTACGAGATGGATTAATGACCCCGAGGTCAGACAGTTTATCGCAAGTGTATTACCACAGACCGAACAGCAAGAAGAAAAGTGGGTTGAAAAACTGGGATCTGATGATAAGGATATCGTTCTCGCTATCGAAACCAAGGAAGGTCTCCTAATTGGCTCTATGGGCGTCCATGGAATCAATTGGAAAGATCGGGTGTGTACAACCGGTGCCGTCATTGGCGAAAAGGAATATTGGGGAAGGGGATTTGGCACTGACGCGAAGATGGTGTTACTTGATTACATCTTTAATACACTGAACTTACATAAGGTCTGTTCAGCGGTGTACATGTTCAATAAACGGAGCTTACAGTACAGTTTGCATTGTGGATACCAGATTGAGGGCGAACGGCGAGAACACGTTTTTCGCGACGGGCAATACTGGACTCTCATTGAGCTCGGATTATTCAAAGAGGAGTGGTTGCCGATTTGGGAGCGATATCAAAAGACTGGCAGTGTTCGATAGTCATTCAAAGCGGGGGAGATAATATCAAACCCGCTTTTCTTTTAGGTTGTTATTCTTGGGTCTAAGTCAATTAGCCATTGGGTGGGGACGTAACGGAGGAGATCGCGAGGGGTGAAGTCGTTGGCTATTTTTATGATGATGGTATAAGTGAAACGACCGCGTTCTTTTTTTAGAAAGAGTCGGGAGGTGTCGGTGATTTTAACCCTATCAAATTGCTTCGCACCGGCTTCGCCGGATTTGATAGGGTGAATTTTATCTCGGGCTTGGATATGAATTACCGCCATTTTTAATTTTTCTACGGTGGCGCGGGCGGAAGCAATGACTTTGCGATGGTCGGTATGGGTGTAGGTCAGCTTAACGATACGACAGAAGGGTGGATACCAAAATGCTTTACGGGCAGAGAGTTCCAGTTCATATAGCGGTTTGTGATTATGACTAGCAAGGTTAGGAAGAAGGTCTATCTGATTGAATGTTTGGGCAACAATCTGCTGTGGTTCAAAATCCGACAATTTTTCCAAGTGATACCATAAGCGTTCGGTGGTTTGAAAATCCGAACCGACAATGAGAGCATCAAGTTGAGGAATAATAATAGCATCAAATTTTAAATCATAGCCGTAACTAAATATTTTTTGGGTGGCGATGAGAATGTGCGGGCCTTGCTTCTTGGTTTCATTTATAATTTCATCTTCTTCAGTTTGGTTTTGAGTTGTATCGGTATCCAAGAGAAGAATTTGGGTCTTGTTTAATTGGCCGAATGCAATCATCTTTTGGAGTTCCTCGTATATTTTTTGTCCACCGGCCGGACCGGTGGCTTTTATTTGAGAACTATGACAATTAGGACAGGAATAAGGATAAGGTTGGGTGTGGTCACAATGATGACAGAGTAATGAAAGTGTGAGCTCCTGGTGAACCCGCATGGGCAAATCGCAAAGGGGACATTTAAATGAAAATCCACAATGCTGACAAAGTAAAATTCCACTGTATCCGCGTCGGGCAGAGACAATTAAGACCTTACCGCCCTGGGCGAGTGTTTTACGCATAACATCTCGGGCGTCCGGAGTTAATGCGCCGACGATGTAGCCCTGTTTGAATTCGGCAGTGAGATCAATGACAGTTATTTTAGCAGGCCAAGGTTTCATGGTGTCGTTGATTTTTATTTTTGATTCTAATGATTTCTGATAAGCCGAAACACCCAGCAAGGGTGATAAAACAATAAATTGAGCACCGTGATTTTCGGCAATCATTTCGGCCAATTCCGGAGTCCAATATTTCGGACTCATGTCAGATTTATAAAATTCATGGAGCGGGTCAATAACGATAATATGTTTTAAGTTTGTGAATGGTAAAAAGAGGGCTTGGCGGGTACCGATAACCATTTTTATTTCTTGAGAGATGATTCCTCCCCAAATTTTATGGTAGTCCTTATTGTTGGTGGCGGAAGTTAGGATAGATGGTTTTTTGTCCGCAAATTCGGATAGAAAATAGGGGATATATGAACTATCAGGGACAATAATAAGTATTTGGTCTGCCAATGCAGTCAGACCTGATTTTTTATTTTTTAGAATAGATTTAATTTGTTGGGCGGAATCTTGGGCACGTGTGATAATCCAAGAAGGTGATGAGGGAAGTTGCGGATTAATAAATAAGTTGACGGGTTCAGTTGGGTAGCGCGCTTTCAAAAAAAACGGCGGGAGAACTGCTTTCATACAAAGACCCAGTGGAGCAACATAATGATTAGCCAACCAAAGTGCAATCTTAAATTGCCATTCGGCAATAACCGGTTCCCCACTCAAGACACGGGATATTTTTTTGAGTTGAAATAATGATTTTTTGACCAGGATTTTTTGTTCGTCAAGATTGTAGGAATCAATAACTGTTGCCTGTACAGATCGGTTATTGAGAGAAACTTCAATTACAGCGCCTTTAGGAAGGTTTGAATCATGGTAGTAACTTAAAATCTGGGGTATTTGAGGGGGGAGTGTGGAAAGGGGTAGGACTTCAAGGATATACATAGAATAGTAATTAGCCACTAGCGATTAGCTATTAGTACAAATTTGATAATCTAAGCAATACTAGCATTTTGGGCTTTGCTGACAACTTGTTTAAAGGGTATAATAGTTTAATGGATAATAAAGATATTAGGGTTAGGATAGCGCCGTCGCCGACAGGGTTTCTTCACATAGGAACGGGACAATCGGCGCTTTATAATTGGTTATTTGCCAAGAAAATGGGCGGTAAGTTTTATTTAAGAATTGAAGACACCGATAGGGAACGCTCCACTAAGGAATACGAAGAAAGTATTTTGGGGGCTTTATGTTGGCTTGGTTTGGATTGGTGTGGCGAAGTTATTCACCAGAGTGAACGGATACAATTATATAGAACGGCGTTAGAAAAGTTATTAAGTGAAGGTAAGGCCTTTTATTGTCATCATTCTCAAGAGGAGCTTGAAGCCGAGCGTCAACGTCAGGAATTTGAAAAACAACCACCTCGACACGAGTGTAACCACAAAGACCTTCCGCTTGGCAAAGAGGGTGGGGGAATCATCCGATTAAACGTCGGTGACTCAACACAAGTTATTTCTTTTGAAGATCAAATTAAGGGTCATATTGAATTTAAGGCCGGACTCTTAGGCGATTTTAGTATTGCTCGCTCGGTCAGCGACCCGCTCTATAATTTTGCGGCGGTTATAGATGATGCCGAGATGGAAATTTCCCATGTCATTAGAGGTGAAGACCATATTTCTAATACACCTAAACAGATTCTCGTATACGAAGCGCTTGGTTTGCCTGTTCCATTATTTGCGCACTTGCCGTTAATTTTGGCGCCTGACAAATCAAAACTTTCAAAGCGTCATGGGGCGATGGCGGTGGTTGACTACAAGAAGGACTACTTACCTGATGCGATTGTTAATTTTTTGGGTGGTTTGGGTTATACATTCAGTAAAGATCTTCTTTCTCGCGAAGAAATGATCCAAGAATTTGAACTATCAAAAGTCCATAAATCCGGAGCAATATTTGATACGAAAAAATTAAATTGGATTAATAGTCAGTATATTCGCCGATTGACACCGTCGGAGTTCAAAAATTTAACGGGTTTAAATGTTTCGGACTTGGCGGTGCCATTGATTACTGAACGTCTGGAAAAATTAAGCGACGCTCAAGAATTTTCGTATTTATGGGAAGCACCTGTCTACGAAAAAGAATTATTAAAATGGAAGGACTCATCGCTTGAAGATGTTAAAGATTCATTGACTAAGACGCTGGTTGTCGTTGAGGAATTAGAAACAATAACTGATGAATCATTACGAAACAAGTTAGAGTTATTGAGCGTAGATACAGGTAAAGCCAGCCCGAACAACCGTTCGGTCGGGCGGGGAGTAGTATTCTGGCCACTTCGCGTGGTTTTATCTGGAAGAGAAAAATCACCTGACCCGGTTCAATTAGCTGTTGTGCTTGGTAAAGATGAAGTCATAAAGCGAGTCAAAGAAGCAATCGGGAAAATATAATTCCCGCCCAAACGACTGAATCGTTCCCCGCCAGAATGACCTTGTCGGGCTGGAGTCGGGCAGGTAGGATTTTAAAAAACATCTACTAATGTCAATAAAATTTAAAATAATAGGGTTTGCGCTTCTTGTTTCTTGTTTCTGGATTATTGTTCCAGTAGTTCACGCTGATGTGAATCAAGACAAGATTGAACAGTTGAGAAAAGAGATTGAAGAACTTGAAAAACGAGATGCTCAATTAAAAAAGGAGGCCGAGCAATATCGGGGGAATATCGCCGAGACCCAAGCTCAAGCCAACACCCTCAAAAATCAAATTCAGAATTTAAAGAATCAGATTGGTGTATTGGAAACGAATATAAAATTAACGGGCAAAAAGATAGATAAGACCCAAGTTGAAATTGTTGGAGTTCAAGAAAATATTCTGACCACGCAAGAAAAAATGGACTACCAGCGGTTGACGATTGGACAGTTACTTTTATATCTCGCTAAACGTGATAATGAAAGTTTGGTTGGTATTTTAATGAAGAGCGAAAATCTTTCTGATTATTTTAATGATGCGCAATACGCATTAACGGTGAACTCTACCTTATTAGATGTAGTAAATAATCTTCAAAAAGCCGAAGCCCAGCTTTCAACCCAAAAAGAGGATCTTGAGGGCAAGAAAAAGAGTTTAGAAACACTTCGGCAACAAGCAAATGCTCAAAAAGCATCATTAGCCGACACAACATCCAGTAAAAACAAAATTCTTGCGACGACAAAAGGTCAAGAGGATGCTTATCAGAAATTATTGGCGGAAACCGAAGAACTTCAACGGCAGGCAAATCTTGAAATATTTCGTCTAGAAGATCAATTACGTCAAGCTATTAACCCTAACAGTTTGCCTATCGCTCGGTCCGGAATATTGATGAAACCGGCAGAGGGAACCAAAAGTCAGTCATATGGGTGTATTGAGACGGCTTTTGCCCGTAGAAATTATCCCAGTTGTAATAATAAAAAAGGCGGTTTTCATAATGGTTTAGATATTGCCGCAAAATATGGTACACCTCTTCACTCTGCCGAAGACGGTAGAGTTATTGCGGTTGGAAATGCTCCCTATGCTTATGGTGTTTGGGCGGCTATTGAACATAGTAATGGACTGGTAACAGCTTATACTCATATGTCACTTCGATCGGTTAGTGTCGGACAAGAGGTGAAAAGAGGGGATATAGTTGGGAATATGGGCAGTACCGGGCTTTCTACGGGATCCCATATTCATTTTATGGTCTATGCTCCAAAGACCTTCACAACCAAACAAAGTACTATTTCAGGACTGCTTCCGATTGGCGCAACTCTTAATCCTTTGGATTATATTTAGTAAATGAAAAAAATCCTTATTCTTGGCGGGGGATTTGGTGGTGTCCGATGTGCTCTTGATTGTGCTAGAAAATTTAAAGATAAGGCGACGGTAACACTTATAGATCAAAATTCATATCACACTTTTACGTCAGCTTTATACGAGGTTGCTTCGGCCTATCAACCAACTGAAGATCCCTTTGCTTTGGAATTGCGACGTGCCGTAGCTATTCCCTACAAAGACATACTTGAAAACAAAAAAGTAGATTTCATTCAGGCCCAAATAACCTCAGTTGATCTTGTTAATTCTAAGGTATTTCTTGATGGTGGCACTCAACTTGATTTTGATTACATCATATTTGCATTAGGCAGTCAGACCGCTGATTTTGGTATTCTAGGTGTTCGTGAATATGCCTATCAATTTAAAACGACTGATGATGCTGTGACTCTTCATAATAAACTTGAGACATCATTTCGAGCCATGGCTCAGGGTAAATTATCATCACCTGTAAAATTTTTAATTATTGGCGCCGGTTTTACTGGTATTGAACTCGCGGGAGAATTAATGACTTGTGCCAAAAGATTAGCCCGTCGTTATGGTCTTAATCAGCGTTCGTTTTCAACAATTCTTTTTGAAGCTGGATCAGTTATTTTACCGATAATCAAAGAAACAGAAAGGAAAAAAATAATAAATCGTCTGACCGATTTAGGGGTAGTGATAATGACAAATTCAGTCGTTGAAAGTGTTTTGAGTGATTCGGTTAAATTAAAAACTGGCCAAACAGTTACTGGTACTGCAGTTGTCTGGACGGCCGGTGTCCAAGCAAATCAATTACTGAAAACAATTTATGGTTTACCCATAACCGATAAGGCAAAAATTATGGTTGATAAAAATCTTCAGGTTCAAGATTCGGATAAATTATTTGCGTTAGGGGATTGTGTTGAATTTGTTGATTCTAAAACACAAAAATCGATTCCTGGTTTAGCTTATACTGCCCAAGCACAAGGACGTCTTGTTGCCGAAAATTTATATAGTATTGTTTTCCAAAAAAGGTTACATCCATATATTCCAAGTTATGGTCATTGGGTAGCCCCTGTAGGCGGTAAATTTGCTGTGGCTCATCTGGATGGATTTGGTTCTTATTTCGGTTTTTACGGATGGGTGATTAGAACTCTTGTGGATCTTCGTTATTTTTTATCTATACTGCCACTGCCTAAGGCCATAAAATTATTTGGAAAAGATCTTTTGCTTTTTTCTAAAAACGATTAGATTATAGAGACATAGACAAAGATGGGGGACTCCCCTACGGGGATTTAAAAATTAGGGCTTCTATTGTAACTACCTCCATAATTTAGAGATGGTTACTTTCTGGACACTATAAGACAGGCGAGCGAGAAAATATTTTTTATTTAATTAAATACGTAGAATAAAATTAATTTCAAAATTTAAAAAATTTTTTTAAATTTTGAAATTAACCTTGATAGTTGAACGTTGGGCCACTGGGTCAAGTTGAGACACGTAAGACCTCTTTATAATAGAGACCTTAAAGAGGGGTATAGGCCATTATATTGAGGCCCCAGGATGCTCTAGGATGAATGGAAGGGTACTGGGAGTCACGTAGAGTCGGACAAGAATACTATATCTAATAGATGTTCCGTGGATACCAGTTATGGTATCGTTAATACGTCGCATAATCTACAATGTGCGACGTACCGTAAAGATAAAAACGGCACTCCCCTTTAATAAATTAGAGTTTTGAATTATTTTTATTTAATTAAATTTGTTAAATATTTCACCTTACCCCTCTTCATTAGTCAAGGTCCCCCGTTTGTTGTTATGGGATTGTAATAAATACTCATTAAGTTAAAATCAATTAAATCTGTCAGTTTTCAGATTTGTCCCGTTAAGTGTCAGGATTTATTAAGATTTATTAATTAAAATATAATATGCCTAAACTCGTATTTGATATAGAAACCGTTGGTGTGGATTTTGAGGCCTTAGACCCAACTGCTCAAGAGTTATTGTTAGCAAGTGCTAAAGATGATGCCGAACGCCAAGTCATCCGCGAGATGCTGGGTGTCTCACCTCTTACCGGTCGGGTAGTAGCGGTTGCCTTTTTAAATCCCGAAACAAATAAAGGCGGGGTTTATTATCAAAAACAAAATGATAACGAGAAGGAGGAAGAGGTAGACGATTATCTTATGGTCCCCTGCGCCGACGAAAAAGAAATTTTAAAAAGATTTTGGGATTTAGCGAATCATTACGATCAGTTCATTACCTTTAACGGCTATGGGTTTGATTGTCCGTTCATGATGATTCGTTCGGCAATTTTTAAAATTAAACCATCAGTCAATCTGATGCATAACCGATATTACGATAAGCCCCATTTAGACGTCTACGACAAGTTGACCAACTATGGCGCGGTTCGGTTCAAACGCTCTCTTCACTTATGGTGCCAGGCCTTCGGTATTGAAAGCCCCAAAGACAAGGGCATCACGGGTCATGATGTCGGGCAATATTTCAAAGACAAACGTTGTCGTGAGATTGCTCTTTATTGTGTCGGCGACATTAAGTCCACCGCCCTTCTCTATGAATATTGGGAGAAATATATGTCAGGCAGGTGATAAAAAAATTATCACTTTTCTCACGGCTTCCTCTTGGAGCATTTCTAGAAATTATCTCTCATTTCTCTGACCGACTGGGGTCACCCCTGTCAGGCCATGCGGACTTCTGTCCGTTCCTGACATCCCCAGATCGGTACCCAGAGAAATATCAAGATAATTTCTGAAATGCTTGCCAATCGTGCAGATTGTGAGAAAAGTGATAATTTTTTTATCACCTATTTTTAGGTGGTTTAGGAAAATTTGCTATTTTTTAGAATTAATGTTATTATATATCCCACGAGCACGTGGTGTGCTTGTCGGAGATGTTCTTTATCTATAAGCAGGAGGTTAGATTGTGATGGTGATGAATAAGCAAGAGTTCATTCGAATCGTAGGTTGTATAAAGGAACTAGATTCCCTTCTCTTTAGCAGGCAACTACTACAATCAGATCAAGTTAGAACCGCGATGAAGAAGTTGCGGGATGAACTGGATACCGCTTTGAGAAACACCGAAACCATGAGGTATGAGGAGTTGTCGGTTGGCGACTTCTACCTTGACCCCAAGGGTGTTCGTAAACGGAAGATCAAGTTTGATCTTGATATTGGGTCTGTACCAGTTGATCCCGGTCACAGTGGACTGGTGTCATGTCCCGCGCCATCAAAGCTGGTCAGAAGGATACTTGAGTAGAGTCCGCGAAGGCCTGCGTCATCTGACGCCCGCCGACGCGGGCCTTTTTCTTTTCCCTAATAAAAATAAGAAACGAGGTAGGTTAGACAAATTTTTCTCAATCTGCACGATTGGTAACTATTTCAGTAACTCTGACGCTATTTCTCTGGGTACCAGCCCGAGGATGTCGGGAACGGGTGAGCAAAGCGAAGCCGCATGGCCCGACAGGAGTTGCTTCGGCTGGTCAGAGAAATTAGGAAGAGTTGCTAGAAATAGTCCAAGAGGAAGCTGAGAAAAATTTGTCTAACCTGCCGAGCGATTGGCTTTGATTCTATCTTTTTCGGTTAAAAATCTCTTTCGGAGGCGGACGCTGGCAGGTGTAATTTCCAAAAAGTCGTCTTCAACCATAACTTCCAAACCGCGTTCAAGGGTTAAAGTGTAGGGTGGAGCCAGCATAACATTGTCATCCGAGCCGGCAGCACGCATATTAGTGAGTTTTTTGCCTTTGATTGGATTGACGGTCATATCATCTCCTTTTGAAGTATCGCCAATAACCATACCAGCATAGACCTCGGTATTAGCGGAAATATAGAGCCGACCGCGCGCTTGGAGATTATCTAGAGCGTAAGCGAGTGTTTTGCCCGTCTCACCGGAGACCATAGAGCCAACAGCCCGTTTTCTGATATCGCCGGCGTGTGGCTCAAAATCAATAAATCGGCTAGAGAGAATCCCCTCGCCTTTGGTATCAATTACGAATTCATTACGGAATCCAAGCAGACCGCGAGTTGGAATTTTGAAAGTCATACGAACCTGGCCATGATGCTGTTCCATATTCATCATTGTGCCGGCTCGCTTATTTAATTTTTGAATAACAATACCGGAGGTCTCTTCGGGGACATCAATAATCGCCTCTTCAAACGGTTCCATTTTGACTCCCCCGACTTCTTTAATAATTACTTGGGGCTGGGAGACCTGAAGTTCATAACCCTCTCGGCGCATATTTTCCAATAGAATAGAGATGTGTAATTCTCCTCGGCCATAAACCTTACCGACTACAGCTGAACCACTCTTGGCAGATAAATCCCCTTCACCGAAATCAACCTTCAATCCAATATTAACTTCAAGTTCGTGTTCTAGTCGTTCACGAATTTGTCGGCCGGTCACAAATTTACCCTCTCGACCCGCAAACGGCGAATCATTAACCAAGAAATTTAAAGAAATTGTCGGTTCATCAACATGAATGGCCGGCAACGGTTCGGTATCGGGCGAGGTGCAAATTGTCTCCCCAATATAAATATCAGGGATTCCCGCTACCATTACAATATCTCCTGCCTCGGCGGATTCTGATTCCACCCGGGCCAGACCTTTAAAAGTATAAAGTTTTGTAATTTTACCGGTTCGGGTTTTTATATCATTTCCGGTTCCAAGCAAAGTAGCCGGAGTACGAATGTACACGGTATCGCCCATATGAATTGTACCCTCATACATTCGGCCGATACCTAAACGACCCAAAAAATTATCATAGGCGAGATTGAAAGGTTGGAAACGAAGCGGGGCTGAAGCATCAGATTTAGCGGGGGGAACATATTTTAAAATTGTATCTAGAATCGGGGTCAGGTCTTTTGCCTCGTCATCCATATTAAGTTTGGCAACACCGGACCGACCGATTGCATAGACGACCGGGAAATCCAGTTGTTCCGTATTGGCTCCTAAGTCAATAAATAATTCCAAAAGTTTATGATGGGTTTCATCGGGATTGGAAGCCGGTTTATCAATTTTATTAATAATAACAATTGGTTTGATTCCCAGTTCAAGTGCTTTTTTTAAAACGAATTTTGTTTGAGGCATCGGGCCTTCTTGAGCATCAACTACCAATAAGACCGAGTCAATAGAGCGTAAAACACGTTCCACTTCCGAACCAAAATCAGCATGACCAGGTGTGTCAACGATATTGATTTTAGTGTCTTTGTAATAGAGAGCGGCGTTTTTGGCGTAAATAGTGATACCACGTTCCTGCTCCAAGTCGTTGGTATCCATAGTAAAATCAGCCGAGACCATACCGGTTTGTTTCATTAAAGCGTCGGTCAGGGTTGTTTTACCGTGGTCGACGTGGGCTATAATAGCTATATTCCTAATCTCCATATTATAACTTGCGGGTCGCTCTGCCTGGCCTGCTGGCCTACGGCAGTACGCTCTTAACCGACTTCTGCGTTAAATCCTCCGCTTGCTCCTCGTCATATGTCTATATGACTCGTCGCAATGCTCGGATTTGCCTTGAATTCGATCAAGCCCGCTGCGTTCTAATTACCGTTAGAATTTGAGAGTAAAAAAGAGGGCGAGGCAGGAGCCATTCGCCCTGATTCGCCCTCTAAGCCTCGGTGAGGTCACTAGTTTGCGTCTTGAGCTTACTACATACTCCTGCACTCGCCTGTATATAATACCATTATTGGCAGTTACCCGCAAGGGTATAACCGGCCGAGATGGCATCCGCTTCAGTTGGGAACCAGAGTTTATTTGCTTCTTTGATACGCTGGGCTCCGGAGCACCAAGAGTAATGGTAAAGCTTAGAACCAGCCGCTTTAGAAGCAACGACACGGGGGTCTGCAGGTTTGACACTAGGTTGAGTTATTTTAATCGTTGGGACGGCCTTGTTTAGTGCCCCAGTCCCCTGTTGTGTGTTAGAGATGTTGGCTGACTGGCCATTTTTACTAGGTGAAGTTCGAAGAGCTGTAATTCGACCAATATTGTAACCAATCCCTGCTGTAATAATTAAACAAAGCCCAATAAATAAGCCATGTTGATATTGTTTAGCCCAGAGTTTGACGAAGTAAGTGATTTTTGATAACATGACAATATTGTAATTGAAACATGAGCTTGTCCGCCAGAGGCGGATGCTCATATTTGCAGCTAATCACTGCGTTCTTAGGCAAATATGGCACATACAAAAGCGATAGGTACAACAGCCAACGGCCGCGATTCACAGCCGAAATATCTTGGTGTTAAACTTTCTCAAGGACAAGCCGCTAAAATCGGCAATATTATTATTCGTCAGCATGGCACCAAATATCTTCCTGGTCTAGGTGTTCGTCTTGGTAAGGATTATACAATATACGCCATGACTACTGGTCAGGTGAAATTCACTACTAAACGCAAAACCGGATTTAATGGTGATCGTAGGATTGTAAAAGTGGTCAGCGTGGTTCAATAAATTTACCTTAGATAGTCATTAACTAAAATCTGCCTTATCGGCAGATTTTAGTTTTGCTCGTTTTTAATTGATACCTTCACATCGGCTTTAAGACCGTTCGTAAGATCAACGGTTACAGCATGTTCGCCAATATGTTTGATATGTTCGCCATGCTCAGCTTGCCCTGATCCTGTCGAAGGGCCGATATCAATCATTTCTGTTTCTATTTTCATCCCCGACCGTTTAGTCAGTTCGTGGGCAATCTCGTGTCTGGTGACTGAAGAAAACAATGTCCCGGTTGGACCGGCTTTCTTTTTAAATTCTAGAGACGTTGAGGCCAAAATGGCCACTGCCTTTTCTGCGGTCTCTTGATTTTTTAAGGCCATCGCTTCTCGTTTTGAGGAAAGAATTGCCACTTCTTTAAGAGTATTCTCTGTGGCAATTTTTGCCAGTTTTCTAGGAAACAAAAAATTTCGGGCATGCCCATCCGAGACATTCTTCACATCCCCTATTTGTCCAAATCCTTTTATATTTTGTAATAAAATAACCTTCATCCCATTAGAAGTTACCCCGCCAAGGTCCTTCGGACTCGTCAAGCTAAGCTTGGCGAGCAGGACTTCTAACGGGACAAGTACCCAAATCCTACTATTTCCACTCCATTTCCACAACCTTGACTTTTAGATGTAAATTGTGATATAATACAAACACTACTGGAAAGGTAAATTCCCCTCTCAAGTGCAACTTTCAGTAGTAGCTTCTCTCTGTTTCTCTTTTAATATACCGGATACTTGTGCTACCTCATACGCGCTCCGATAGTGGAGCGATTTTCTGTATTTGTGATTCA
>Ga0209542_10001002_pt1 | contig 67644 bp, 65 predicted proteins | sample RifCSPhighO2_01_FD_184028 | JGI IMG/M metagenome (GOLD analysis project Ga0209542, IMG submission 184028) | Soil microbial communities from Rifle, Colorado - Rifle CSP2_plank highO2_0.1 (SPAdes) (version 2) | ecosystem: Environmental > Terrestrial > Deep subsurface > Rock core/Sediment ...
CAAGACAAGGCACCACTGGAACTATGACCATCAGCGGGGGAATTACCGGCACCGGCAATGTGACGATTGACAACTCTGGTACTACTAGCACAGTTGCCATTAGCACTGCGAGTGTAAATAACGCTGGGACTATTACCAGTCAGGGTAGTAGTTCCGGTCTCGTTACAATTAGTGGAGGCATTGGGGCAAACGTTACTGGTGTGACTTTAAATTCCACGACCTCGGCGCTCACTATCGGTACCACTGCTCTGACTACCAATGCTACGAATACAACTTTAACCAACTCTTCCGGAACCACAGTGCTTACTCTCTCTGGCGGTGTGGCTAACACTTCGGGAAATTTAATACTCAAAAATGACAGCTCAACCGACGGAGGCATAAATATCATCACCACAGCCGTCAACCACACCGGCACTATCACTAATTCTGGTTCTGGCGCCGGCACAGTGACAATCGGCGCAGTGATCGGCGCGGCTGTAACCGGAGTTATTCAGAACAGTGCGACTTCTTTTTTGACTCTTTCCGGCGCGAACACATTCACCGGCGGTTTAACAATTAAAAACGGTACCGTATTGGCCGGCGTCAGCAATGCCACTACGGTCAGTGGGGCGGCCGGTCCATCAACTGTGGCGATAACTCTTGGCGCTTCTGATGGAGACACTGCCTCTTTGCGCGCAGGGACATTTACTGTTTCTAATGCGATTAATTTGGGTTCTAACGCTGTCGGCACCCTTTCTATCGGAAATACCACTACCACGACTGCGCCCGTATTCAGTGGCGCTATTGCGCTTGGTGGCAACAATTTAACTATTTCAAGACAAGGCACCACTGGAACTATGACCATCAGCGGGGGAATTACCGGCACTGGCAATGTGACGATTGACAACTCTGGTACTACTAGCACAGTTGCCATTAGCACTGCGAGTGTAAATAACGCTGGGACTATAACAAATACTGGTAGCAGTACTGGTGCTACCACTATCAGCGGAGTGATTGGTACCGATGTCACTGGAGTGGTACAAAACAGTGCAACCTCTACACTATCGTTAACCACCTCTACGAACACATTCACCACTGGCACGACCATCAAAGCAGGCACAATCACTGGCGCTGTTGCCGCTTCTTTTGGCAATGGTGGCACTATCACTATTGGAGACTCTACTGGCTCTGCCGATGCTACTCTCCAAGCTAACGGCGCAGTTACTTTCGCCAATCCTATCTCGGTGGCTTCCGGCAACTCCGGCACGGCCAAAATCACTAATCTCAATGTTTCTGCCACTTTCAGCGGAGCTGTAACATTAAACAGCCACGATTTGACTATCAACCCGGCTACCACAGCTGACAATATAACTTTGACTGGCGGAATTACCGGCACTGGAAATTTGACATTAAACTCTAGCACCACCGGTATAGCCACTATTTCAACTAATGATGTAAATATGGCCGGTACAATAACCAACTCCGGCGCCGGTTCCGCTACTAATGTGATCAGCGCGGCTATTGGTTCTAATGTCACCGGTATCAGTCAGACAAATGTGAGCCCTCTTACTATCAGTGGCGCTGTGACACTGAATAGCAATCTCAACACCTTTACATCAACCGGGTCCGGCCTTTGGACCTTCTCGGGCGGAATCACTGGTTCGCAGGATTTGACTCTTAACGCCAACAGTACCGGGGGATTCACATTGTCCACTACATCTGTCAATAACACTGGAACCATTACCAATTCCGGTAGTTCCTCCGGTACCACCACAATCAGCGCGGTTATTGGCACCAATGTCGCTGGTGTAGTGCAGAATAGCTCAACCTCAACACTATCGTTAACCACCTCCACGAACACATTCACCACTGGCGTTACCATTAAGACAGGCATTGTCAGTGGCAATGTTGCCGCTTCTTTCGGGAACGGCGGGACCATTACCATCGGAGACTCTGTCGGTTCGGCTGATGCGAAATTGAGAGGCGATGGCGCGGTCAACTTTGCCAATCCAATCTCTATTGCTTCCGGAAATTCAGGCACAGCATCTATCACTAACCTGAATGTCGATACTACATTTAGCGGCGCTATAACTTTAGACAATCATGATCTAACTATAAATCCTGCGACTGCTGGCGACGATATTACCATAACTGGCGGTATTACTGGTACAGGCAATCTGACGCTTAATGCAAGCGCCACCGGTATCACTACTATCTCAACCAATCCTATAAATATAATTGGAACTATTACTAATGCTGGTACATCTTCGGGAGACAATGTTATCAGTGGCGGTGTAGGCGCGAATGTTACCTCTATTGAGCAAAATAGCACCGGTTCGGCGCTGACAATTAGCACTACGGCTCTAACGGTGGCGAGTGGGGGCACCACTCTTACCAATACTGCTGGCACTTCAGTTTTCACTGTATCCGGCGGGGTTACAGGGACAGGAAATTTAATTCTTAACAACAACAGCGCTACTGCCGCAGGCATCACGCTCACTACCACTTCAGTAAATAATTCCGGCACTATCACAAACTCTGGTTCTGGCGCTGGTTCGGTCACAATTACTACTGGTGGCGTGGGCGCCAATGTCACTCAAGTTATTGAAAACTCCGCCACTTCCGCTCTCACGGTCAGCGGGGCAGTGACAACGACCAGCGGTACTGAAAAAGTTTTTGCAAATAATAATGCAAGCGGTTCATCTTTATTGAGTATTACCGGTGGTATTACGGGCACCGGTACAATTATCCTCAATAATAATAGTTCCATTACAAACGGCATTACTGTTTCTACCGCTAATCCATCGATCAACAACTCTAGTACAGTAACTAACACCGGTTCCGGTACAGGCAATACACTTGTCAGTGGAATCATCAGTACAAACGTTACTAGCGTTATTCAAAACAGCAGTACTTCTACTTTGACTTTAAGCGCCACAAATACTTTTACTTCTAATGTAACGATTACTTCAGGTATTTTGAACGCGGCAACTACGGCGAACTTGGGCGCTACTACCAGCACTTTGGTTTTTGACGGTGGTACTTTGCAAGCTACGGGAACTATCACATCCACTTCTTCCAGACTGGTTACCTTAAATTCTGGCAAGACTGGCACGATTGACACCAATGGACAAGCGGTGAGTATCGCGGGAGTAATCAGCGGGTCGGGAAACTTGGCGAAAATCGGCACTGGGACTTTGACTTTAACTGGGACGAATACTTACACTGGGACTACAACCATCACTGCTGGAACTCTAAACGCCAATACGACAGCGGCTTTGGGCGACGGATCGGATTCTGGCAATACCTTAATTTTTAATGGCGGTACTTTGCAAGCGGCTGGTACCATTACTTCTCCTTCCAATCGTGGAGTGACACTTAGCTCTACGGCGCTGATTGACACTAACAGTCAAGCCATAAGTATTGCCGGAGCAATCAGCGGATCTGGAGGTTTAACTAAAAGCGGGGTAGGTACGCTGACTTTAAGTGGCGATACTGATATGGGAGGGACTTTCACAATTTCTGCTGGAACAGTTGTCGCTCCTTCTAGCTTGACAGTGGGAGATTCTTGGGCGAATAGCGGAACCTTCACTCATAATTCCGGCACGGTGACTTTTGATGCCACTTCTTCCGGAAAAACTATTAATTCTGGAGGGTCTGGTTTTAATAATATTATTTTTAACGGTTCCGGCGGAGTGTGGTCGTTTATTACCAATACGGCGACTTTAGCCGGGGATTTGACGATGACCGCCGGAACCTTGGATAATTCCGGCGGAACAGCTACAAACATAACAGTAAATGGTGGCGATGTCACCGGCAATGGGACGATCAGTTTAACTGGCGGAACATTTTTGGTGGATGGCACAAGCTCTACTGGCTTTGGCGGAAATACAGCTTGGATATTTAGTAATTTAATTTTCGGTGATGGGACTGATACAACGACAACCACGGCTACCGGCGCTGGAGCTGTCACAGTAAATGGCGGTATGACTATTGCCGCGAATCAAACTTTGGACGCTGGAAGTAAGATCTGGAATCTAAATGGGACAGGGGGAGATGTTACTAGTGGACTCATCACGCATTGGACGTTTGATGATGGAACTGTCACCGATTCATCTGGTTCCGGGAACGATGGTTCTGTCAGCGGCGCTACTCCGATAACTGGGAGGATTGGAGCCCAAGCGTTTTCATTTGATGGAACAGATGATGAAGCTCATACCTCGGCTGCGTTCACTGCGGGAGTAAATACTATTACCACAACTTTTTGGTTGTATTGGGATGCTTTCGCCAATGATGACGATATGGCTATGGAACTAAGCGCCAATGCCAATACCAATGCCAATACTATTTTTATTGATCCTAACGCAAACTTTGGAGAAACTATAGGTTCTTTTGCCGCGGAAATTAGCAGTGGTAATTCAACTAACTATCGGGTTGAGTATATGACTCGTCCTTCGGCCGCGGCTTGGCATCATTATGCGCTGGTGTTCGATAATAGCACTACTACTGGTGATATCAAGATGTACGTGGATGGTGTGGAACAATCAACAAGTATAGGCACAAATAATAAAAGTACCTCTGGCAATTTTGGTTCTTTTCCTCTTTATCTTATGTCCAGAGCGGGGACTAGTTTATTTGGCGCCGGCGATCTTGATGACGTCCGTATATATAATCGTGAGCTATCAGCATCAGAAATTCTTGCAGTATATAGCAACAATCCTTTTTCAGTCAATGGCACATTTACGGCAAATGCTTCAACCATAAATTTTGGTTCCATTAGCGCCATTAATATTCCCGCTTTAACTTACCACAATCTCGCATTAATTCCAGCTTCCGGTTCTCCTACTTATACATTGGGTACTGATAATTCTCAAACCCTAACTATCGGTGGAACGATGACCATAGGAGACGGAATCAATGCCGTGACTATTTCTGGAGACACTTACAATCCAACAATTGATGTGACTGGAAATCTTAGCATAGCAGCTTATTCCGCACTTTCTTCCACTTCTGGGGATCTGACTTTAGGTGGCAATTTTACGAACAACGGTACTTTTACTCACAACTCCGGTACAGTGGTGATAGAGCCAGCTGGATCAAGCACTACCATCGATGGTTCCAGTAATATTACCTTCAATAATTTTACCGAGACCGGAGCAAATGGCGCGGGCAAATCTTTAATATTTGGTAATGGTAACACTTATACTTTTGCTGGAACATGGAGTGTGGCCGGACAAGATGGCAATAATTTAACAGTTTCTTCTGATAATGAGAATCAACGCTGGTTCACCACTTTTAATTCTACAATTACTTCTACTTATTTGTCGCTTCAAGATTCTGACTGCCAAGGCGGAAATACTATCGCTTCCAGCGCCACGCTCACTGATCTTGGGAATAACGGGTTCTGCTGGAATTTTCCTCAAGCCAGTCGTGGTGGTGGAGGGGGAGATTCCGAATCTTCCGCTACCCCAGATGCGTCGGTAGGCGACGGCGGAATAGACGGTGGCGACGACGACACAACGGATCCTACTGATACGGGTACTTGTGTTGACGGTATTCAAAATGGTAACGAAACGGGAGTCGATACGGGAGGTCGATGTACTGTTGTTGGTGGCGGTGGCCAAAGTGGCGGAGGAGACAGTGAATAGCGCCTTGCGCCTTGATTATTGATCAGCTATAATATTAAGAATATTAGCAAAGTTTAATTATTAGATTAATAAATTTGTTTATGGAAAATAATACGCTAGGAAAAAGAGTTTTCAAGGTCTTTATCCCGCTTGTCGCGATAGTGGCGATTATTGCCGCTGGTTATTTTTACAATCAAACGCGATTGTTGAAACAGAATCCTCAAGCCGCAGCCCAACAGGAATCTGTCGCTCTAATAGCAAAAATCTCGAAGTTAATACTATTGCCTTCGGGAGAGACGCCGACGATAGCTACAGTTTCTGACCCGGAAGCTTTGAAAGACCAAGCATTTTTTAAGAATGCGCAAAAGGGAGATAAAGTGCTGATTTATACTACAGCTAAAAAAGCAATTTTGTATAGCGTGACTTTAAATAAGATTCTTGATGTTGCGCCTCTTAACATCGGCGGACAAGAATCAGCTACGCCAAGAGCAACTACCACAACCCCTTAAAACATTTATCTGATATAATTAAAAGTATAAATGAAAATTTTCAGCGCTTTAATTTTAAGTTTAATGCTTTTTTCTGTTGTTTGTAGTTTTGTCTTGGCTGATTTTACTAGCACAAATTTCCAACTTGAAAATCCGATTAATATTATAAGCGGAGGGGAATCAACATCTTATAACTTTCAATATTTCTCAACTACTTCGCAAATCATACAAGGACAAAGCACGAGCAGTGATTTTGCTCAAAATGCGGGGTTTTTGTACTTTCCAACTGCAACTTCCCCGGTTCTTTCTGCTACGCCTGGTAATACGCAAGTCACTCTCTCATGGACTGCCTCAACTGGCATTTTGGCAAACATTACAAGTTATGAAGTGGGTACAAGCACTACATCTGGAGGCAGTTTTGCTTTTACATCTGTTGGAACTTCCTTGAACACAATAAAAACAGATCTTACCAATGGTACAACTTACTATTTTAAAGTTCGTTCCTATGCGGCGGGACTTTTATTGAGCGAATCAGCTGAAGTGACTGCTACGCCAGTGGTGAGTGTTGGTCCCGGAGGAGGCGGTGGAGGAGGCGGTCCTTTAATTACCACTGGAGCCAATTTTTCCGGTCGGGCTTATCCTGGCAGTCGAGTCTTTCTCTTAAAAGACGGACAAACAGTGGCTACGACCATTGCCGGTGGCGATGCTAATTTTAAAATAAATCTAACTGGCTTATCCTCGGGCGACTATTCATTTCTAATTTACGCCGAAGATCAAGCGGGCAGGAGATCGACACTGTTCACTTTTCCGGTAACTTTAACTTTGGGAGCAACTTCGGAAATTGGAGGCATATTTATTGCTCCGACTATCGCTCTGGATAAAGAAGAAGTAAAAAAAGGAGACAATATAACAATTCTCGGCCAAAGCGTGCCGAACGGACAAATATCAATTTCCGTGCACTCTAATCCGGAATTTTTTATTCAGACCATTTCTGATAGATTCGGAGGATATGTTTATAATTTTGATACGGCCGTGCTTGACTTGGGTGATCACTTAACCAAATCCAAAGCCTCCGATGACGGCCTGATAAGCCAATTTGGGAAGGTGATAGGATTTAAAGTCGGAAATGAAAATGTTCTGGCGGCCACTCCAGTGCTCTCTCCGGGCGGGGTCTGTGGCAGTATCGGCGATCTGAACGGCGACTGCCGGGTAAATCTGGTGGACTATTCGATTTTAGCTTTTTGGTACAAGAAAAATTCTCCACCGGCCAATGTCGATCTTAATTACGATAATAAAGTGGACATTATTGATTTTAGTATTTTAGCCCATTATTGGACAACATAGATTATGATTATGATAAAATTTTTAATTTTGGTTTTGCTAACAGTGACATTTTTTATTCCGGGCGCGATTTTTGCCTCGGAAATGGTTTTTGTTCCTTCAAATGGGGCGGTGGCCAAAGGGGAACTGATTAAGATTAATATATATGTTATGCCGGGGGACGACCGGATAAATGCCACTCAAGGAAAAATTATTTTTCCAAAGGATCTTTTAGCAGTTGCAAATGTAAGCTATGGCAATTCAATCTTAAGTTTTTGGCCGGAGACGCCGGCGCAGAAAGAACAAGGGGTAATTGCTTTTGCCGGAGTTAGTCCCGGAGGGTATGCTTCTTCCGACCGGGGGCTTCTTTTTTCGGTGATCTTCAGAGCTTTACAGGAAGGCAATGCTACTTTAGCAATCCAAGATGCCTTGGTTCTCAAAGATGATGGAGCAGGATCGGCGACTCAGTTACGACTAGGAAGTGGCACGATCAGCATTACCAAACCAATTGCCAAAGAAGAATCTCCAAAATCTTTCGCGCTCAGTGAGGAGCTCAATGCGACCAATGATCATGAACTGCCGGAAAGCTTTATGCCATTAATCGGAAAAGATTCGAACATTTTTGCTGGAAAATATTTTCTAGTGTTTGTTGCCACCGATAAGCAGTCCGGTATCGATCATTACGAAGTTCAAGAATCTAAGCGCCGATCTCCGGACGATTCAAAATGGGTACGCGCCGAAAGCCCTTATGAACTGGCGGATCAGACTTTGAGCAGTTTTATTTTCGTCAAAGCTCTCGATAAAGCTCAAAACGTCAGATTGGAGACTCTCTTGCCATTCTATCCACAAAAGTTCTATCAATCTGTTGCATTCTGGGTTATAATTGTACTAATTTTATTAGCTTTCTTTTTTCTCAGATGGAAGTCAAAAAAATATTAAAAATTCTTTTAATAGTGGCTGGATTATTTTTTACGATTAATTACGCCAGCGCCGCTACGCTCAATATTATTCCCTCGAGTGGCTTGCATAATATCGGAGAAATTTTTTCGGTTTCGGCCACAGTCTCGAGTCCGGATCAAGCTCTAAATGCGGTTGATGGGACGATTACTTTTCCCACTGATATTTTAGAAGTAACTGCGATATCCAAACAAGACTCCATTTTAAATTTATGGGTGGAAGAGCCGGTCTATTCCAATAGTACCGGCAGGATATCTTTTAGCGGAGTCGCAGTGAATCCGGGGTTCACGGGCGCTAATGGCAAAGTGCTGAAAATAAATTTTAAAATCAAAAAATCCGGGAGTGGCAATGTGGGTTTTTTTTCTGGATCAATTCTAGCTAATGACGGAAAAGGCACCAATATCTTGACTGGTTTTAATAATGGATCTTTTACTTTCGGCAAAGCTGAAGTTGTAAAGCCAACGCTAACGCCGACACCAGTACCCGGACCTACCCCAGTCGCTCCCAATCCGGTTATAAGCCCGGCTAATAATATTCCAATCGAGAATACCACTTATGTAATGGCGCCGGAGGAACCCTTCTCCTTTTTCTCGCCTGTTTTTATTGCCGGAGTAAAAATATTTATTCAGAATTTGTTTATCCTAGCCTTGCTTCTTTTGGTGATAAGTCTGATCTGGTTCATTGTGATACGCGTTTCTAGCGCCATCACTCTTCTCAAGCTTAGATTGCGAAGCGAAATAAAAACAGTCAATTTGAGCATGTATGGAGCCTTGCGCAAAAAGATAGATGAAGATTTTTCGGAAGGCAGATACTTGATAGCTCTGACCGGATATCAAAAACTGCAGGAACAGGCTCCGGCCTCGAAACAGTCCGAATTAAGCGAAAAAATAATCCTGGCAAATAAATTTTATATTGTCGAAGAAAATTTCAAGAAAGCGCAAACTTTGGCTGGCAAGGGCAAATGGATCGAAGCTGGAGCGTTAGTGGAAGAAGGCGAAGTATTAGTGGATTCAAATTTCAAATACTACGACGAGGCTAAAAAATTCTACAATGATGTCAAGTCGCACCTAGCAGAAATCAGTGAAAAAAACAGCGCCCACCTAACCGTTGCCAAAAACAAATTAGCGGACGCTCTGCGCTTGGTGGAAGAAACCAAAAATCAAGTTATCTATCAGCAAGGCTTATTTTCAGCCGAAAAGGCCAAACGCGAACAGCTGGAAGAAGAGATAAATAAACAAGCTGTTTTGTCCGGGGAGAAAGACAAGAAAAACACCATTTTTGGGGCGGAACGCGAATCTGCTTTCGAGCGAGACCTGGCAAATATTAAAGAGCAAGTCTTGATAGGGAGAAGAAAATTGACCGATGCCGAACATGAAGCTGAAGAAATGAAGTCTCGCTTAAGCTTCCAAGAGAGGATGCTTTCAGAAGAAAAAGGGAAGCGAGAGGAGCTGGAAAAGGCCAAGATGTCATTGGAACAAGAAGTCGGCAACAAAAAGGAAGAAATTATTTCTTCCCAGAGGAAATTGACCGATGCCGAACGCACTATTGAGGAAATAAAATCTAAATTTACCCGCCAGGATGATCTTGTCATGGCTGAAAAGTCTAAGCACGAACAAGCGGAAGCCGACGTTCGCAACTTGACGGCTTCTTACAAGGAACGAGAAATGACTCTGAAGAAAGATTTGGAAGAAGCCGAGAGGCAAATGAATGATTCCAAGAAGAAATTCTCAGATGTTTCGCGTCATACCGAAGAGACAGATGCGCAATTGGCTCACCTAACTAACCTTCTTAATAATGAAAAAGAAAAATTAAGAGTGTCCGAAGAAGAGAATAAGAAGTATTTTGGAGAATTGCGCGAAAAAGAAGTCAGTCTTCAGAAAGCGTTGGACGAAGCAAATGTCTTGAAGAATAAAGAGCTTTCTTTCAAGACTTCTCTGGCCGAGGCTGATGAACAGGTTGCTTCCAGTAAAAACAAGCTAATGGAGGCCTTGCATACGACCGACGAGGCTAAAAGACAATTGGCTAATGCTGAAAACCTGTTAGTTACGGAAAAGGGGAAACGTGAACGAGCTGAAAAAGAAAGTGATACATTTGCCGGTATAATTAAAGAACAAAATCAAAAGTTAGAAAAAAGAAATGCGGATGCTGAAGCAAAGTTCCAGGTGAAAGAGGATGCGCTTAATAAAAAAATCGCCGAAGCCGAAGAACAAGCCAAGATCTCAAAGAGTAAATTAGTAGAAGCTGAACACTCACTGGAAGAAGCTAAAACCAAACTGTCTAAAGAGCAAGACCTGCTCGTGGCCGAAAAAAGAAGAACGGAAAGTCTATCGGCGGCCATCTCCAAGCTAATTATTCCCAAAGAGGAGTAGGTGGATAACTTTAGTTGACAATACCCCCTAGGGGGTATATACTGTGCTTATGCATACAAATAAACAAAAACTTGCAAGGAGGTTAAAAATTTTAGAGGGTCAAGTGCGAGGCATACAAAATATGGTTGAAAAAGATTCTTATTGCATTGATATCATCACTCAAACTTCGGCCATCAAGCAAGGTATATCAAATATAGAAGATGCGCTTTTGGAAGGGCATTTAGGACATTGCGTGGTCAATCAGATAAAAAGTGGTCAAACCAACAAAGCTACCAAAGAAATTTTAAAAGTTTACCAACTTAAGCGAAAATAATATGAACACAAGTCAAACTTACAAAATAAAAGGAATGCATTGCGCTTCATGCGCCTCGATTATTGAAAGAACGGTAAAAAAAATTGATGGTGTGGAAAGTATATCCGTGAATAATGGCACAGAAAACGCAAAAATTTCCTTTGACTCTAGTAAAACGAGTCCAGATTCTTTTAATAAAAAATTAGAGCCACTCGGATACTTTTTGCAAGAAATGGGTATAAGTGCAGATGAACATGCAGGGCATTTAGGGATAAATCAATCTAAGCAAGAAAAATTGACAGAAATTAAAGACATGAAAATAAAATTAATGTCTGCAATTCCACTTGCCATCATCAGCGTCTTTGTTATGGGCTCCGAAATTTTGGCGCAGTATCAAGTTGTTCCTGCAATGAGCGCGACTATTGAAGAATTTTTCCATCATCTTTTACCTTTGATGGCCACCTATGTGCTCTTTATTGTGGGCAAGCCTTATCTTTTAGGTTTTTATCGATTTCTGCGCTATGGCAAAGCGAATATGGATACTTTAATTGGTATAGGAACAGTGACGGCATATCTTTACAGCTTTGCCGTGACTGCGTTTGAAGAAACATTGCGACCTTTTATAAATGTTGATGCTACCTATTATGACGTGACGATTATTGTTATTACTTTTATTGCTTTAGGAAAATATCTTGAAGCTCGATCAAAATTAAAAACTGGCGACGCTATTGAAAAATTGTTAAATCTGCAGGCAAAAACCGCTTTGGTGATTCGGGTTGGAAAAGAAACAGAAATTCCAGTTGATCAAGTAGTTCATGGCGATTTTATTATCGTAAAGCCGGGGACTAAGATTCCAGTTGATGGCGTAATTATAGAAGGAAAATCTTTTATTGACGAGTCAATGGTCACTGGCGAGCCGATACCGGCGCAAAAAAAAGTTGGAGATAGCGTGGTGGCCGCCACCATCAATACTAGCGGATCATTTACTTTTAAAGCTACGAAAGTCGGGGCAGAAACATTTCTGGCGCATATCATCAAGATGGTGGAGGAGGCGCAAGGGAGCAAAGCGCCGATTCAAGCTTTGGCTGATAAAATATCAAGTATTTTTGTGCCGATAGTTCTCATTATTGCTTTTTCAACTCTGGGAATATGGCTTTTGTTCAGTTTTGGTCCGCTTTCATTCTCGCAGGCTCTTTCATTTGGCCTAATTTCTTTTGTCGGAATTTTGGTTATCGCTTGTCCTTGCGCTTTGGGCCTTGCCACGCCGACGGCGATTATTGTGGGCGTGGGTAAAGGAGCCCGCGAGGGAATTTTAATTAAAGATGCGGCGACGCTGGAAAAGCTCCATAAAGTAGATACAGTAATTGTGGATAAAACTGGGACGATAACGATCGGCAAGCCGACTTTGGTTGATATTCAAAATTTTTCAGACTTGAAAAATGATGAATTTATTTCAATTCTCGCTTCGCTAGAAAAAAAATCAGAACATCCTATTGCTCATGCGATAGTGAATTATGCTGAAGGAAAAAATATAAAATTTTTAGAAGTACAAAATTTTGAAAGCATAAAAGGCAAGGGGTTAAAAGGGTTAATCGGAGGCGTAGAATACTTTGTTGGAAATGCAAAACTTATCCAAGATCTTGGATTGGTATTTGATAAACAAAAATTGGAACAATACACTATACAAGGAAAAACACCAGTCATTCTTGCTGAAAAAAACAAAGTTCTGGGTTTTGTGATGGTGGCTGATGAAATAAAAACTGAATCAAAAAAGGCAGTGGCTGATCTGCATAAACTCGGAATCAAGATGATTATGCTGACGGGAGATGATGAAAAGGCGGCAAAATATATGGCTTCCTTAGTTGGCATTGATGAAGTTGTCGCGCATGTAATGCCACAAGATAAGCTGGAGAAAATAAAAGAGTTGCAAGCACAAGGCAGAGTGGTGGCAATGGCTGGAGACGGAGTAAATGACGCTCCAGCCTTGGCGCAGGCGGATGTGGGTATTGCGATGGGCACGGGCACGGATGTGGCGATTGAATCAGCCGGTATCACGCTTCTGGGAGGGGATATTTCCAAATTAGTTAAAGCGATCAAACTTTCCAAGATGACGATGCGTGGAATCAAACAAAATCTTTTCTGGGCATTTATCTATAATATTATCGGCATTCCGCTAGCTTCCGGGATTTTTTATCCGATTTTTGGCTGGCTTCTTTCACCAGTCTTTGCCGGATTCGCTATGGCTTTTAGCAGTGTAAGCGTTGTGTTAAACTCATTAAGAATTAGAAATATAAAAATATAAAAATATATGGAATTTGATTACACTACAATTACAACACAAACTTTTGACAAAGCAGTCCAAAATGTGCAAGACGAAATCATTAAAGCTAATATGCGGATTTTGTATATTCATGATGTACAGAAAACCTTAAACGAGAAAGGTTTTGAGAGAGAGCCATTTAAGATAGTTGAATTTTGTAATGCAAAATTTGCAAATGAGTTTTTGAATAAGGATATTAAAATCGGACTTTGTTTGCCTTGCAAGATAAATGTATATACTAAAAATGGCGAAACCTTCATTTCTGGCATGCGTCCGATTGTTCTATCACAGTTTTTCCCGCAGGCCGATTTGGGTGAAAGACCAAAAGAAATTGATCAAATTATTCAAAACATTATCAATAATGCAAAATAGTTGAAAAAGAACAGGTTCTATTATTAAATTAACAAAAAATATTATGATGTATGGATTATATAATGGTTATGGGGGTTGGAGTAATATGATGGGTTTTTGGGGAGGTGGAATTATGATGTTTTTATTTTTGGGAGCATTTATTTATTTTTTTGTTTGGCTTGTTCGCAACAATAAAACAAATATAGGAACTAATAGTAAAAAAGCCCTTGATATATTAAAAGAGCGATATGTAAAAGGAGAAATTACCAAAGAACAATTTGAAATAATGAAAAAAGATATTAGTTAATCAAATATTATAAAGGTCGAAATTATCAAAATAAATTTAGAATTATATGGCAAATCAAAACTTAGGAAAATTGGACAGGATATTACGGTTTGCTTTAGCTTTTTGGTGGCTTGGGCCATGGGCGCCACATTTTAATGGCGATGTGTATAATATACTTATCGCTGTTGTAGGATGGATTGCTCTAGTTGAAAGCTTTTTGGGTTGGTGCTGGTTGCATACTGCATTTCATATTGATAACAAGAACCAATAGTGTTAAAATAAGATGGTCGATTTATTATAGTTATATGGTAATAATTGACCTGATTCTGCTTGGCATCTGGCTGTATAAACAAATTGATAAATAAACATGAACTTACGCAAGATAAAATTTTTTCTAGGTATTTTGTTTCTTCTCATCTATTTAAGCATAGGGGTGTTTGGTTTGTTTAAATTTAATCATGTAACTGAAATGCCTATGCCAAATTGCCCTTATGCCCAGAACAGTTTTTCTTTGTGTAAAAATAGTTTTGATCATGTAAATAATTGGCGACAATTTTCTAATACAACTTTTCCATCGTTGTTTATTTTTTCACTTCTTATTTTAGGGATAGTTTTGTATTTATTTGGCAGACAAAACTTTTTAAATCAAAAACAGTATTTTTATAAATGGAAATATTATTTATATGACAAAAAATTACAGACTTACCCGAATAGAATAATCAGATGGCTATCGCTGTTTGAAAATAGTCCCTCTCTTTCATACGCAAGACATAGTTAATTATTTTGTCGCAAAATTTTTAGCTATGTCTTTTAAATCCTCACCAGAGGGTTTTTTACTACTGTAAATTATATAAAATCTTATGAACAAACAAATAATTATCTCAATAATAGTAATTATTATCGGTGTCGGGAGTTTAGTATGGTGGAGCAAATCAGTAGATAACAAAAAATTGAACGCTGAAGAATCGCAAAAATATCATTTGGCGAGACAAGGAAATGCCTTATCTGCCGAAGAAACGTTTTATGATTTCGGGACAATCTCTATGAAGAATGGCAATGTCAGCAAAATATTCAAAGTAATAAATAATTCGTCTGAAGATATCAAAGTGCCGAGCGTAACTACTTCTTGCATGTGCACTACCGCTTATATTATGGGCGAAGACGGAAAGAGGAGTAGACCATTCGGTATGCCTGGTCACGGCGGGGCAGTTCCTAAAGCCAATGCACTTGTAAAAGCAGGCGAGTCGCTAGACATTGAAGTTGTCTATGATCCGAATGCTCATGGTCCAGCTGGGGTCGGTCTGATTGAGCGTTCTGTTTTCATGGAAGACGAGAACAGTAATGTAATAGAGTTTAAATTCAAAGTAAACGCAACTCCATAACTATATGAAAAAATTAATCATTATAATTAGCATCACGCTTGTTGCCATCATCGGCATAGTTATCCTCAAAAATAGTCCAGCCACCGCGTCCATTATCTGGAGTCTTAGCAATGAGGGAACATGGCTTTTGCCGCTCCTGTTAGTCTCAGCGTTGCTCGACAGCGTCCATCCTTGCTCATTCTCAATTCTTCTCATCACGATTGCGTTCCTATTTGGAATACAAATGAGCCGAGAAAAAATTCTCCAGCTGGGCGGAACATATATAGCAGGAATATTCACAGCTTATTTTCTGATTGGCCTCGGGATCTTGAAAGTGCTACATCTCTTCAATACCCCGCACTTTATGGGAAAATTAGGCGCGACGATTTTGATTATTTTTGGTATAATTAATCTACTAAATCGTTTTTTACCGAAATTTCCGATCAAACTGAAAATTCCCGGAGTTGCCCATTCAACCATGAGTAAGTTGATGGATAAAGCTTCATTTCCCGCTGTATTTGGACTTGGATTTTTAGTAGGCATCTGTCAGTTTCCCTGTATGGGCGGACCTTACCTTATGGTTATTGGTTTGCTGAAAGATCAAGTTACTTACCTGAGTGGTTTTGGGTATCTGATGCTTTATAATCTTATCCTGATTGTTCCGCTTATTGTCGTGCTCTTTATATCGGCGAAAAAAGAAATGGTTGATAAAGTGCAGATATGGAAGCGAGACAATATGGACGGGTTAAAACTCTGGGCCGGGGTCGCAATGATTATTATCGGTATCTTAATTTTCTTCATCTGATATGATTATTGCAATAATATCAATCCTTGTTCTTACTATCTTTGTATGGATTATTAATAAAAAATTATCTTTACAAATCTGTTCCATATGTGCTGGTGTGACACTTACATGGCTTTGGATGCTTTCCGGAATGTGGCTCGGACTCATTTCTGTTTTGAAGTATGAATTTTTGACTGCGATTCTGATGGGTGCATCAATCGGAGGCATCGTGACGGAACTTAAAAAGATATTCTCGAAATTCAGAAACGAAGATAAAACAAAAGTTAAAGAGATCGAATCATTAGAAGATAAATTAAAAAATTGTTGCTAATATGAACAAAACAAAAAAAATCCTTTATTCATTTCTAATTATTCTTGTTATCGTAATGTTGGGTTTTGCGCCGGCTGGTGAAAAAGTTTTCGCTTTAAATTGGGGTAATTTAGGCGTAAAGATGGTGGAAGCCGGAGTGATTGATAAAGAAAAGTTCGAAAATCTTTACAATCAACGAGGTGGATTAAGCGAAGCAGACAAAAAATTGTTTTATAGTGTCGATAACGGAAATCTTGTAATTAATTCTGAAAATTCTGGAGTGATGTTAAATATGCTTTGGGCTTTTGGACTTTCGAACAAGAATTCTATTCTTGAAAGTGGTCCGATGATGACATATAGCGATGCGGGTTTGCCCGCCGAAGCCTTGGCAAAGGCGGGTAATTTCGCGTCTACCGGCGGTTGGACATTAGCAAAGGGGAATGCGATGGATCATTATAATATGCATTCATTTGTCACACTTATTTCTGAGCAACAAACTTTATTGGAACGAGTGGCAAAAAACATATACCGCCCATGTTGCGATAATTCAACTTATTTTCCGGATTGCAATCACGGCATGGCGATGCTCGGATTGATGGAGCTCATGGCTTCTAAGGGATCATCTGAAGAGGAGATGTATAAAATGGCGCTGGAAGTTAATAATCTTTGGTTTCCAAAAGCGGAAACTGGTTGCGCTGTATAATAAGGAAGTCGTAATAAGGAAGTCGGACTTCTATACTTTTGTTTGATAGTGTATAATAATTGAATGAGAGTTGAACCTCACAGCATCGGTTCTATAATGCATATCATAAAACGTGGCACACGTGGCATGAAAATTGTGAAGGACGAAAAAGATAAAATGCGGTTTATTCGGGCACTTTTTTTACTGAATGACGAACACACTGATTCCAATTGGCTTAAAGCAACATCTAAATTATCTCTTCATGAAAGACCGTCGCACTGGCCGGAACGTCGTCCTCTTGCCAGAATACTTGCTTGGACGCTTACCCAAAATCATTTTCATCTTTATATGCAAGAGATAAGAGAAGGTGGTATTGCAAAATTTATGCAACGGCTTTGCGGTAGTATGTCGACTGCTTACAATAATAAATATAAAGAAAAGGGTAGTTTGTTTCAAGGTGGATATAAAGGAAAAACAATTAGTGACGATAGTCACTTTCTTTACCTTCCTTTTTATATTTTGGTAAAAAATGTCTTGGAAGTTTACCCGGGTGGACTTGCGAAAGCATTGAAAAATTTTAACAAAGCATGGAAATGGGCGACTAATTATCAATTTTCAAGTTTTGGGACAACTATCAGGAAAGAGACGTGTCCCATTGTAGATGATCCCGAAGAAATAGTCTCGCAGTGTTGTAAAAATGAATCAGAATTTAAAAAAGAATCTAAAGGATTACTATCTTTCCATATGAATACTAAGGGTGAAAAATTTAAAAATATTATGCTAGAAAATTGGTAAGTAAGCAAGTCGGACTTACTTACTTATAGGCAGTGTTGTGAGAAGTTTTATATGGTAACAATTATTCAAAAAGAAAATAAGAAATTATACAAATGCTTGGAGTGTAATTTATTTTATGAAGAAAAAAAATGGGCAGAAAAATGTGAAAAATGGTGCAGAGAAAATCAAAGTTGCAATTTAGATATTATAAGTCATGCAGTTGAGAATAAATAATATGAAAAAATTGATTGTGATCTTTTTGTTTTCGTTCGTTGTAAATATGGTTTGGGAAAATGCCCATTCGCTTTTATATGCCAACTACATGGGCGGTCTTATCACTGAAACGATTCTTGCGCGAGCCGCTTTATGGGATGCTGTTATCATCGCCTTAATTTGTCTTCCGTTTTTGTATATTAGTACATTTAAGGAAAGTAGCTGGCTTATTATTGTTTTTGGCGTGGCAGTTGCCATCGCTATTGAATTGTATGCTTTGAACGCGGACAGATGGGCATATAATGCGTACATGCCCCTTATCCCGATCATCAAGATTGGATTGACGCCTACAATACAATTGGGAGCGCTTGGGTATCTTTCGTTTCTGTTTCAGAAAAAATTATTTGATAAATTAACTTAAAATAATATGGAAAAATACGCCCACAGATAAAAATTTTGTTGTGGAACGGGAGTTTTTATGGTAAATTAACTGTCTAATGCTAAAAAAATACACATTTCATGTAATTGGAACGCACTGTCCAGCCTGCAAGATTCTTATCGAAGATATTTTGAAAGAACAGAGTGTTGTTAAAAATGTTCGAGTAAATTTAAAGCGAGAAACGGTCGAGATTGAGACAGATAGTGAAAAAAATCCCGAAGAGTTAGCTCAAATTCTGACCAGCAAAATAAAACCAAACGGCTATACACTTTCAATAGAAAAAAATATTCAAGAACAAAAATCTAACGATGTTATCTGGAAAGCCATACCGATCGGACTTGCGTTTTTGGTCTTGTTTTTTATCCTACAAAAATCAGGAATTTTGAATCTCAGTATAGGTGGTAAAACGACCCCGGCTACGAGCTTTATTGTCGGGCTGATCGCTTCGGTTTCCAGCTGTCTGGCTATTGTCGGAGGCTTGGTATTATCGCTTTCCGCGAAAATATCGCAAGATGATGCAAAAGAAAATATAAGTGATACTAAAACATACCTCCTTTTTCACACCGGCCGACTAGTCAGTTTTGCGCTCTTGGGTGGATTGCTCGGAATAATCGGCAATGCTATCGGCATCAATTTCACTTTTGCCGCGATATTGGGGATCATTGCTTCACTAGTAATGATAACGCTTGGCTTGAATTTAACTGGAGTATTTTCTAAAAATCGCATCGCTCTGCCGGGAGGTATTTTTAATTTCTTTAGAAAAATAGAGCATAAAACTCTTACTCCGCTTATTATCGGTTTCGCAACGTTTTTTCTACCTTGCGGATTTACCCAATCAATGCAAGTAGTGGCTATTTCGAGCGGATCATTCATCTCCGGAATGCTGATTATGCTTTCCTTCGCTCTCGGGACTTTGCCTGTGCTTCTCTTGCTATCATTCGGATCGGCATCTTTCGCGCATGGAAAACACGCGCCGCTTTTCTTCAAATCCGCCGGAGTAATAGTCCTAGGCCTTGGATTATTTGCGCTTTTGGCTGGACTAGCTGGACTCGGTATTATAAACCCACTTTTTAATATATAATAACGGGATGAACAAAACAGTTTACATAATCATCACTTTGGCTCTTATCGTCGCTATCGGAATTATTTTTACTGGTGGCGCCAAATCAGAGCAAAGTGTCGAAATAAAAAATGGCGTCCAGTATATTACTATTCTTGCTTCAGGCGGATATTCTCCAAGGACGACCGAAGCTAAAGCTGGTCTGCCGACTAAGCTTATTATGAAAACGAATGGCGCATATGATTGCTCGGCTTCGTTGGTTATCCGCTCGATTGGGTTTCAGAAAATTCTGCCTCAAACTGGGGAGACAGAAATTGATCTTGGCATATCAAAGGCGGGAGAACCGTTGCGGGGAGTGTGCGGTATGGGAATGTATAATTTCCTAATAAATTTTAGCTAGATAAATTTTCTCATTATTTTCGTTGTTTATTTTGGCTTATTTTGTTATATTCACTAAATGCTTAAAATCGGAATTGTGGGTCTGCCAAATGTGGGGAAGTCCACGCTTTTTAATGCGCTGACCAAGAAAAATGTGCCGGCGGAGAATTATCCTTTTTGCACCATTGATCCCTCGGTCGGCATTGTGCCCGTGCCGGATGAAAGATTAGATAAGCTTTCGACCATATCTAAATCCAAAAAAACTATTCCGGCGGCGGTGGAATTCGTGGATATCGCGGGGTTGGTCAAGGGAGCTTCGGAAGGCGCTGGACTCGGAAACAAATTTCTGTCTTATATCCGTGAAGTGGATGCTATTATCGAAGTGGTGAGGATTTTTGAGGATAAGGATATGATCCATGTGCATGACAAGATTGATCCGCTTTTTGATATCGAAGTTATTAATTTTGAATTAGAACAAGCGGGGATTAAAAAACCAACGCTGTATGTTTTGAATACTTCCGAGGCCGCCGAGAATATTAAAAAAGATTTTGTCTCTAAACTGCCGGGTCCATATATCGAAGTTGACCCTATTTTCGGCACTGGTCTGGATAATCTCATCAAAGCGGGTTATGATCTATTAAATTTGATCACTTTTTTTACTACGGGTGAAGATGAGTCCAGGGCTTGGACTACGCTCCGAGGAGCAACTGCGCCTTTTGCCGGGAAATCAATCCACACAGATTTTCAGCAGAAATTTATTCGCGCCGAGGTCGTATCTTATGAACAACTAATCCAAGCCGGCTCCTTCGCGAAAGCTCGAGAAAAAGGCTGGGTCCGCACCGAAGGCAAGGAATACATAGTCAAAGATGGTGATGTAATTGAGTTCTTGATATAAATGTATGCCAAGTAAAAATAATAGCGAAATTAAAATTTTTTATTCCAGGGACTGGGTGGATTACGAACTCCTAGATACGGGTGGTGGGGAGAAGTTAGAACGTTTTGGCCCGCATACCTTTGTGCGGCCGTATGAAGACGCGGTATGGCCAAAAACATTGAAAACTGAAGAGTGGAATAAGGCAGATGGCAAATTTTGGAGTTCGAAAGTAGGCGCCAAAGCCGGCTGGAAAATGTCAAAGGGCACCTTTGACAAGTGGGAAATGGAATACAAAGGCATTAAGTTCTTAGCAACACCCACACCCTTTAGACACCTAGGATTTTTCCCAGAACAGGCAAGCCACTGGGACTTTATTGAACAACAAATTTCTGCCTTGACCAGGTCAAGGCGCGTTAAGTTTTTAAATTTGTTTGGTTACACGGGCGTGGCAAGTCTTTTTGCTCTGCGGGCTGGTGCGGAAGTCACCCATCTGGATGCTTCCAAGCAATCTCTGAATTGGGCCAAAGAAAACGAGAAACTTTCTGGTTTAAAGGATATGCGAGTGATAGAAGATGATGTGATGAAGTTTCTGGAACGAGAAATAAAAAGAGGAAATAAATATGATGCAGTAATAATGGATCCGCCAAAGTTTGGCCGGGGACCGAAAGGGGAAGTCTGGAAGATAGAAGAAATGTTGCCGAAGCTTTTGTCCGCGGTGCGGAAAGTTTTGAGCGACAAGCCGCTTTTTGTCATTTTGACCTCTTATGCCGTTGATTCTTCTTCGCTTGCTTTAGGTTATGCTCTGTCCGATACCATGAAGGATTTTGGCGGTGAAACGGAGGCCGGGGAGCTTTGTGTCCTCGAAAAGTCCAACAATCGCATTATTCCGCTTGCTAATACAGCGGTGTGGAGCGTATAATAAAGGCATGGAAACACAAACAAATTTTACAAAACCTAAGTTTAGCGTAGGGTTCTTTTTCTTATCTATCGGTATATTAATATCTTTAATAACTTCAGTCGTATCGTTTCTCAGTCTTGTTTTTGAAACACTCAATAAACGTTTTCCAGATGTTTTAAATTCCAATTACCAATATGGGTATTCTACTTACGAATATGAAAGCATTCGTATGGCACTTGCAACACTCATTATTTTTTTCCCAGTTTTTTTGGTTATTTCCTTTTTTTGGAAAAAATTTATTAGATCGGGGATTGGTAGTATAGACGAAATTGTTAGAAAATGGGTTATCTATATTATTTTATTTCTTTCTTCACTTATTGTAGTGGTGGATCTTGTAACTCTTGTGAGATATTTTATTTCTGGAGAAATAACCTACAGATTTATTTTGAAAGTTGCAACTATTTTAGTTGTTGCGGGTTTGGTTGGGTTTTATTATGTATTTTTGCTTAAAGAAAGAGAAGGTGTTAAATACAAGACTGGCATAGTTTGGGCAAGTGCCGGCATCATTCTTGTCGTGGTCTCAATTTCCTACAGTTTTATGATTATCGGAAGTCCCATGAAACAGAGATTGCTTCGATTGGACGATCGAAGAGTGGGTGATCTGCAAAACATTCAATATCAAGTTATAAACTATTGGCAACAAAAAGAAAAATTGCCGGTAGATCTGAAAGAGCTTTCTAATCCACTTTCTGGTTATTCTTTGCCCGTAGAACCTGAATTTGAAAAGGGGAAAAAATATGAATATGGAGTTAAAGACTCACTTACTTTTGAACTTTGCGCGACATTCTCTTTACCTATGCCAAAAGGTTGGCGTGAATATGGTGGAGGCGATGGAGGATTCCCAATGCCACTTTATGATAAAACAGGATATACGATGTCATATCCATATCCTTATCCTGGTTCTGGAACTAATGAATCATGGGATCATCAGGAAGGGCGCACTTGCTTTGAGCGAACAATAGATAAAGATATATATCCTTCGTATCCGAAACCGACAAGATAAACACTAAAGATAATATTCTTAAATAAACAAAAAACCGCCTTTGCATAAAGGCGGTTTTTTGTTTATGATGTAATAGATGAAAGAATACGACCCTAAAAAAATAGAGAAGAAATGGCAAACGGTCTGGGAAAAAGATAAAATTTATCAAGCCAACGATTCTTCTAAAAAACCAAAATTTTATAGCTTAATTGAATTTCCGTACCCCTCCGGCGCCGGGATGCACGTGGGACATATCCGGAGCAACACGGCGATGGACATCATCTCTCGCAAGCGCCGCATGGAAGGTTACAATGTGCTTTATCCGATCGGCTGGGACGCCTTTGGATTGCCGACCGAGAATTATGCCATCAAGACTGGCATTCATCCGATCCAAGTTACCAAAGACAATACCGATACCTTTCGCCGACAACTCAAGGCTCTGGGTTTTTCTTTTGACTGGTCCCGAGAGATAAACACTACCGATCCAAAATATTACAAATGGACCCAGTGGATATTCCTGCAGTTTTTCAAAAAAGGTCTAGCCTATAAAACCAAAACCCAAATAAACTGGTGCCCGAATGACAAGATCGGTCTGGCCAACGAAGAAGTTGTCGACGGCAAGTGCGAGCGTTGTGGCGGGCCTACCGAGAAGCGTGAAAAAGAGCAATGGATGTTAGCGATTACCAAGTACGCCGACCGGCTGGATAAAGATCTGGACACAGTTGATTATCTCGAAAAAATAAAGATTCAACAGCGAAATTGGATCGGCAAGTCTGAAGGAGCAGAAATTGATTTTGCTATAAAAGATAGTAAAGAAAAAATAAAAGTTTTTACCACACGGCCAGATACTATCTTTGGAGCGACATATCTAGTACTGGCGCCAGAGCATCCACTTGTAGTCGGATTAGTAGGAAAATTTTTAAACAAAGAAGAAGTACTACAGTATACTGTAGTGGCAAAAAAGAAGACGGAATTAGAAAGAACAGCAACAGATAAAGTAAAAACCGGAATTGAATTAAAAGGAATAAAAGCAATCAATCCTGCAACAAGAGAGGAGATCCCGATTTGGATTAGCGATTATGTTTTAATCGGATATGGCACTGGCGGGATTATGGGTGTGCCGGCGCACGATGAGCGGGATTTTGAATTTGCGAAGAAATATGGGTTATCTATAAAAATTGTAATTATGCCAGATGACAAATTGCTGGATTTGTACGAAGCAAGGATTTTTTCTGATGAAAAAGGAATTTTAAAAACGGAAACTTACGATCTAGAATCATTAAAAGATGCATTTAAAACAGTAGTAAAACCTTATACATGGTCAGTTGGTACTTTAATTAATTCTGGAAAATTCTCTGGCATGGATTCCGAACAAGCTAAAAAAGAAATAATAAAATTTGTCGGAGGAAAAGAAAAAACAACCTTTAAACTTCGAGATTGGGTTTTTTCCAGACAGCGATATTGGGGCGAACCGATACCGCTGATAAATTGCGGTACTTGCGGGTGGGTGCCGGTACCGGAGAAAGATCTGCCGGTGGAACTGCCGAAGGTTAAAAACTACCAGCCGACGGATAGCGGGGAATCACCGCTGGCCAATATTGATAAATGGGTCAATGTCAAATGTCCGCAATGTAAAGGCAAGGCTAAGAGGGAAACAGACACGATGCCCAACTGGGCTGGCAGTTCTTGGTATTATCTTCGCTATGCTGACCCCAAAAATTCCAAAGAATTCGCTTCCAAGAAAAATCTGGAGTATTGGTTAACCTCACCCCAGCCCTCTCCTGAAAGGAGAGGAGGAAATACAGGTGGTGTAGACTGGTATAACGGGGGTATGGAGCATACCACTCTGCATTTATTGTATTCTCGCTTCTGGCACAAGTTTTTATATGATCTGAAATTAGTGCCAACTAGCGAGCCATATATGAAACGCACCTCGCACGGGCTCATTTTGGCCGATGATGGCACCAAGTTTTCTAAATCCAAAGGTAATGGCGTCTCTCCAGAAGATATTGTCAAAACTTACGGCGCTGACAGTTTGCGATTATATGAAATGTTCATGGGTCCTTTTGATCAGGCTGTTTCCTGGAGCAGTGATGGCATGGTTGGACCGAGGAGGTTTTTAGAGAGGGTGTGGAGGTTGCAGTATAAAATCTCACCCAAACCTCACCTCAGTCCTCTCCTGAAAGGAGAGGAGGAATTCAGCCCCTTCCCCTTTCAGGAGAAGGCGGGGGATGAGGTTGTGAAACTTCTCCATAAAACCATCAAAAAAGTTTCTGAAGATATTGAAGAAATGCGTTTTAACACCGCAATTTCCAGTTTGATGATCTTGGCTACCGAGATGGAATCCGCCTTCGCCCGAGACTTCGGCGTGACAAGTCAAGATTATAAGCTTTTTTTACAAATTCTTTACCCCTTTGCTCCCCATGTTGCCGAGGAGTTGTGGTCCATACTCGGAGAAAAAAAATCCATCAATCTTTCGATCTGGCCAAAATGGGATGAAAATTTAATAAAAGATGAAGAAGTAAAAATTATAGTGCAAATAAACGGCAAAGTTAGATCAGAAATTTCTGTCCCAGCAGAGGAGATAGAAGAAAATGTAAAAAATAAAGCTCTGTCAGACGCTGTTATATTGAAATATATTGAGGGAAAAGAAATTAAAAGAACAGTTTATGTAAAAAATAGACTTATCAACATTGTGATTTAACATTGTTTTTTGATATAATGCCTAAGACTCCACTCAAGTTTTTGAGCGGAGTAAAATACAAAAAATGGCGAAAAAACTTTTCAGAGCAAAATTAGTTTTTCTGAGGTCTTTTGCTGTTTTTTCTGTATTGTTTTTTTTGACTTTTTCTTTTACTCATTTTGCTTTGGCCTCGGAAACAAATGGCACAATTGATGGGACATATAAATACGCTTGGGGGGAAAATATCGGTTGGATAAATTTCGGTTGCGATAACTGCAATGTGAGGGTTACGGACGAGAGTGTCGTCGGGAAAGCTTGGAGCAGTCAATATGGCTGGATAAATTTAAGTCCGACAACCTCGGGAATTACAAATGACGCGGAGGGGACGCTTTCCGGTTTTGCCTGGAGTCCGAATCTCGGCTGGATTAATTTTGATGGTGTGACCATAAATTCAGGGGGTGAATTTATGGGTTATGCGACCCTAGAATCCGACAGCAGTCGGATTAACTTTAATTGTGCCAATGCCGATTCTTGCAGCGGGGCGAATTTTAAGGTGAAGACCGATTGGCGACCAGCCAGTGTTCGGCCTTCTCCTACTAGTGGGTCTAGGCCCGTTCCGCCAATCACTCCGCCAACTTTACCACCGACTTTACCTCCAATCTTGCCACCAACCACCATAACCCCGGTGATAACCCCTGCGACAACTCCCGTCCTAGCTCCTTCTCTGAGCTGGCTCGATAGAATTTTTAATTTCTTTAATCCAAAAAAAGAACCCGCGCCCGCAATTGTGGAAATTCCTAAAATTGCGCCTTTCGCATTTCAGTTGCGATGGAATCTTTTGCCAGTAGAAGCTATCCGATCTTTCGTTTTTGTTCCTCTGCCCTATGAAGTTCGCATTCTGGCCGGCAAATTCCCCGAACTTAATCAAACGCTTCAAAGCGTCGGGATAAACAGGATGACCGATTTGAGCAAATTAACCGGCGTTTCTTTGAATCTTCCGGGGCTAACGGAGCTGACCAATACACTGCGGGGCGTTGGCGCGGAGAGATTGGCGGAGATAAATAAATTAAGCGGTGTAGCTCTGGACCTTCCGGGACTTTTGGACATCAGCGGAACATTGGGGAGCAAGGTCGGCGCGGGCAAGATCGCTCTCGTCAAGGGATTGCCACTCTCAAAGTTCTCGCTCTCGGCCAAGAAAAATTTGCCGGGGGAATTTGTCTTTGCCCGAGTCGCGGGCGAGCTGGTTGATTTGAATGTTGCGATGTCTATCGGCGACAAAGGCGAGGTGGCGCAAAGAATATCAACTTTGCCGGGCCAAACAATGCGGCTGGTGGTAAAACCCATCAGTTCTGCCCGAAGCGTGACGGGTTATTTTGTCTTCAAATCAGCGACGCCCAGGATTACCAAAAATAATATTTCTCGCTCCTCTCTCTCCGCTTCCGCGCTCTTTTCTCTGAATGATTTAGTTGAAAAAAATCCAGAACCCCTCGGGCATAGCCCTACGGGCGAGCCGATCTCTGTGGAAAACAAACTAGTGCTTTCTTCTTTTGAATACACCGATCCGGACCACGATGGAATATATACGGCGGATGTTGTTACTCCCACCACCCCGGGCGAATACGAAGTTATCACAGTTATTGCCTATATTGATCCGGTTCTGGGTACTCGTCAAATGAGGCTAATAACCGTCATTGACCCGGAGGGATATGTCTTTGAGAAGCGGGATGGCAAGGAAACCCGCATACCTAGCGCCATCGTGTCGCTTTACGCGCTAAATACTTCTACTAAAAAATATGAATTGTGGGGAGCCAAAGAATACAGTCAAGAAAATCCTCAAGTGACCGATGTTCGCGGGACTTATTCTTTCTTGGTGCCGGAGGGATCCTATTATTTCTCGGTGGAAGCGCCCGGCTATGATCTATATCAAGGGAAAGCCTTTATTGTGCTGGAAGGAAATGGTATTCATCAAAATATAGAGTTAAAATCCGGAAAAGGGTGGTTCTCTAGTCTTGACTGGAAAACGATTCTGTTGATTGTCGTGTTCTTATTATTAGTGTATAATATATATAGTAGTAGAAAACAAAAACAATGATACAACCTAAAACAGAACGTATTGCTATAATTATAATTGTTAGCGCCTTGGTTATTGGAAATATATTTTTCGGATTTTATTATTTTTCCAATTCTAAAGAACTAGAAACACTAAAATCGGCTGATTCCAAAGCTCAAGTCAATGAAAAAGTGCTGAACTTTGCGTCACTATTTATTAAAGAAGTTTTGCAAGCAAATATCGAAGTGAATTTTGAAACTCGACTAACGCTGGAAAATGCCGTTCGTGATTTGAAAGATGCGGAAATAATGACCGAGTGGCAGAATTTTACCGGCAGTCAGACCGAAGCGGGCGCGCAAAATAGCGTCAAAAAACTCTTGGGGATTTTGATAACCAAAATTCAAAAATAAAATAGAACCATGAAAAAAAGCATAAAAAAGACAACCGAAAAATATCTGACTAAAAAAACTTTCAATAAATTTGAAGACAGGTTTAATGCGTTTGAAGAAAGATTTGAAAGTAGCGCGCGAGCTACAGCAAAGTCTTTTGCCGATAATGCCGAAGTTACGCAAGCAATACTTACGCAACTTAAAAATATAAATGAAGTTACAGTAATAATACTTAAAGAAATAAAAACTATTCATGAAGACAATAAATATTTTAGAGCTAGCATCTCAAATCTGAATACCGACGGTATATCTTACGATAAGAGAATTTCTGACTTGAATGTTCACGTAGAAAAACTTGAAGCAAAATAAATTATAGAATAATAATGCAAAACATATTCAAAACCAAAAGAATACTAAATGTAAAAAATAATACATAAAATAATAAAAAATCATGGACAACATTACTAAAATAGTTTTGTTTAAAAACAAACAAGTCCGCAAAATGCTTCATAACAATGAATGGTGGTTTTCTGTAGTGGATGTATGCGAAGCTCTTGCTGATAGTATAGATTCTGGGGCTTACTGGAGAAAATTAAAACAAAGGTTAACAGAAGAAGGAAACGAAGTCGTGACATTTTGTCACGGGTTGAAATTGACAGCCCCAGATGGAAAAATGAGAGAAACAGATTGCGCTAACACAGAAGGGGTATTTAGAATAGTCCAGTCTATCCCATCACCCAAAGCCGAACCATTCAAAAGGTGGCTGGCAAAAGTTGGGTATGAACGAATTCAAGAAATTGAGAATCCTGAACTTGCGACTAAAAGGACTCGAATGCTTTACAAACTAAAAGGTTACAGCGATGATTGGATTGAAAAAAGAATGCGAGGGATTGCTATTCGAGAAGAACTAACCGACGAATGGGAAAATAGAGGGGCGAAAGAAGAAAAAGATTATGAAATTTTAACAGCCGAGATTTCCAAAGCGACCTTCGGCGTAACTCCAAGCGAATACAAAAAATTAAAAGGTTTAAAACGCCAAAATTTACGCGACCACATGGATGATTTTGAATTGATATTCAATATGCTTGGCGAGAGAGCAACCACCGAAATACATCGTACCGAAAATTCAGAAGGTGTGGTAAAATTAAAGGCAGATGCAAAAGCAGGAGGCAATATCGCCGGCGGGGCTCGCAAAAAACTTGAGAAACGGCTTGGTCGCTCGATTATCACAAAGCAGAATTTTCTAAAATGACGAAACTTTTTAAAACTAAAAAAGCCATCATCCTCTTCACCGCCCTTGTCGCTGTTTTGTTTTTGAGCAAGACGGTTTTTGCCGTTTGGAGTGGGACTTTTTATGAGCCGGGAGACACTTTGAATCCGGAGTGCTTGCCGACTGATGTGGACTGCGATGTCCGCTCGCCGCTCACTTCCGTAAACATCAGCGACACGGCTTATGGCGGGACTTGGGATGCCGATGCGACGCACGCCTCCTCCAAAAATGCCGTTTATGATAAGATAGAAACTTTAGCGACCATTTATCTACCTCTCGCTGGCGGTACTCTCACAGGCAATTTGTTATTTACAGATAATACTTTAGACATCGGAGCCAGTGGAGTCACTCGTCCTCGCACGGGGTACTTTGGCACTTCACTAGTAGCTCCAACCATAAATGCAACGACAGCTCTTCAAATAAATAGCACAACCGTTTTAAGTGGAAGCACTTTAGGTTCGACAATCACTGCCTCGTCTTTGACTTCAATAGGCACACTTTCCTCTGGAGCTGTGCCTGCATCTCTAGTAACAGCGGGCACCTTTGGCACAGGCGCTTATGTGATGGATACATCCCTGACCGTTCCCACTGTTTTGGGTGGCATCGCCACCACTTCCGATTTGAATCTAAAAACAACTTCCGGTGTCGGAGAAACTGGAGCTGATATGCACTTCTTGGTTGGCAACAATGGAGCAACAGAAGCTATGACGATTTTGAATTCAGGCAACGTCGGCATCGGGACAACTGCACCAGCGGCGGCTTTAGATGTTTATAGTAACAGTCTATCTCTTCAATTGCATAGAACAGGATATTCACAGACTTTGGATTTTTATCCTGCATATAGCAGTCTCCCGACAATTATTGGCGCTGGTGGAAATGGAATAAAGATAAGTGGAAGTCTGGCTGATAACAACGGGATTTATATTCTTGCATCAGGCAACGTCGGCATCGGGACGGCGGGGCCGACGAAACTGCTGGATGTCCGCGGGGACGCTGTGCTCTATTCCACGAACGGGTCCTACGCCGAAGGCCAAAGCATTTTCTACACCGGCACGGCGACCACCGGCGGCGGGCTGAATCTGCACGCCGGTGCTGCGGGCACCGCGACGGGATCCGGCACGCTCAAGGGCTTTTACCGTATCCGGGGCACCAATGGCGCGGATTACAACACGGTGATGGGCATTTATGGCGGCGCCATTGGGGAACAAGTGCCATTCGAAATCGCCCATGCGACGGGGGATGTCTATCTGGCCCAAAGCGTCGGCAACGTCGGCATCGGGACGACGGGGCCGGGGGCTCCTTTAGAGATTCTAAAAACGGCAGCAGGAGTAACGAGTCATTTACTTTTAACGAATAAACAGACTCCTGCCGCAAATGTAGGTTGGCAAATTGCGTGGCTCGGAGACCCTGCTGGTAATATAACAGCAAGCGCCATTAGAACTGCGTGGGAGGGAGCGGCAAGCACAGATAGTTATCTTTCTTTGTGGACGCGAGGGAGTAATTCTATTACTGAAAAGGTCAGAATAGATAGCACTGGCAACGTCGGCATCGGGACGGCGGGACCTTCCAGCCTTCTTACAATAAATGATACAACTGCAGCCAACGCCTCTGGTCAAACATCATTAGTTATTGATTCAAATTACTCTTCTTTAGTTGGGAGTGGTGGCAGAATAGCATTCAGAAATAGTGGTGTCCAAACAACCGCTGCCATCCGAGGATATATTTTTGGTGCGTCTTTATCAGGACTAGCTTTCGAGACAGGATTTAATGCCCCGACAGTCAAAATGGTTATAGATAATAGCGGCAACGTCGGCATCGGGACGACGGTTCCCGGACAAAAACTGGACATTAACTCTGCTACCGGGGTAAATCTTCGTCTAACTTACAATGATGCGGATGGTTCGGCCGCCAATTACGCCGACTTGCTGACCACCAGCGCCGGAGGTCTCACTCTGGTCCCTAGCGGAAATCTCATAAACATCGGCGGGGGAACCACTGCCACTGACTTGCGTTTCCTAGAACCATCCGGTTCAGGAACCAACTACTCCGCTTTCAAAGCGGTGGCTCAAGGCGCAGACATCACTTACTCCTTGCCTCCAACAGTCGGCGGAGCGGGTCAACAATTGACCGATGTGGCAGGCAATGGAGTATTAACTTGGGCAGATGCCGGATCTTTACGCATCTTAAAAGACATCGTCGGAACTGTTACAGACCCCACGGAAGCTTTGACTCAAATTCTCTCGACACCCATCTATCGCTTCCATTACAAAATGGGAAAAGGTACCGGAGATACAGAGACGGAATATGTCGGTGTGATGGCGGATGAAGCGCAATGGGCGATGCATTATGGTGGCACCGTGGTGAACCCTGTGAACACCCTCGGCTATATGGTGCTGGGTATTCAGGCGACGAATACAAAGATAGCGGGGCTTGACTTGAAAATCAATGATTTCAGTGAGTTAAATAATTTTGATAAAGAAAACACTTGGCGAGATAGTTTGAACGCTTGGTTCGCGAACGCCACAAATCGTATCACTCGTATATTTACGGGGGAAGTTTGTTTGACGGAACCGGGGCAAGAAGCGGTATGTTTGAATCGTGCAGAGCTACAATCTTTGAAAGCATTATTGCAAAATCAAAATATACCCAATCCTTCGACAAGCTCAGGATCTCCGGCATCTGACCTGGAAGTTATTTCTGATCCCGCTCCCGAGCCAGAGCCAGAAATTACCACCCCAACCCCTCTTCCTCAAGCTACGCCAGAGGACGGGCAGGGAGGGGAGGATGTAACCCCTATAATCGAAGATGACACTGCTTCCTCTCCTCCTATAGAAGGAGGAGTACCCGCAGAAAGCGGGGGAGGTGGTTCTGTAGATTCTGTGCCAGAAGTTACACCAGTAGATGAAATTCCAACGCCATAAAACTGTACTTAAGTCAATTTATGTGTTCTAATTTTACCTGTTTTCATATCACGGATGGGCAACAAGGTGCTAAAATTGCCACACACTCGTGAGATTTGACCATGCGGTTTCCGTGAGATAATCCGTGAGATAGCCTTTATTAAAAATTTGCGCAAAAAATTGGGTTTGGTATAATTGAAGACATATGAATAAACAAGTAAAAAAGAAAATGACTCTTGATGGCTTGGCTGTATTGATAGCAGGTAGTTTTAGTGGTTTAGAAGAAAGATTAACAAAGAAGATTGGTGATGTTGAAAATAAACTTGAAGGCACAAATAAAAGAATAGATGATTTTGCAGAAACTAAAGCTTCTAAAATTCAATATAAAGAACTTGAAAATCGAGTGGATTTTGTAGAAAAGAAACTTGAAATAAAATAGTACGAAGTTTTGGTTCACATATGAACCAGCAAAATGCAAAAAAAGAATATCCTATTCTCGGTAAACAAAATTTAGGAGATATAGATCAAAAAATGCCTGTCGTTCGCGTCGAGCAGAATGTCAAAATGGTTTGTCCCTATTGCGGTGGGGCGGATTTTGTCCGCCGAGGCACCCGCAAGAAGAAACACGAAGTAGTACAGCTTTTTCAATGTAAAAATCCGGAGTGTAAGAAAACTTTTACCGATAGCACGGTCAAGGGCAGGCGATATCCGCTCAAAGTCATCATCGATGCTATCAGCTATTACAATCTCGGTTTTACTCGAGAAAAAGTCTGTAGCATTATTCACCAACTGCATAAAAAAGTCCGGCCCGAGCCAGAAACTATTTCTCGCTGGGCAGAGGAGCATGCCCCACTTTGCGCTTACAATAAAATGCGTTCATATGGGCTAAAGCTTTTTGACCCGATGGAAGTGCTGGAAGTGGTGACGATGGCGCATCATCAGCTCTACCGCTTTCGTTATCATAAAGCCAAGATTTTACTAATGATGCAGGATTACAAAAATAGGAATTTTTATCCCTTGAAAGAATACCTGGATGCTGTCTCTACCGAAACACCTCACCAGTTTTTTAATTCCGGTGAACGCATATCAGATGTGCGGAGCATGTTTAGCACGGCTGATATGATAGTGACATCGAAGACTAATTATGCGAATAGGTTGGCGGAATTTGCGCTTCGTGGTGTGTCTAAAAACAAAGACAGGCATGAAGGCGTGCAGAAGTTTATGATTGCGAATGATAGTGTTACAGTGGCGACTGAGGTACCGGTGTATATTAGGCGCGAAGATATCGAGTATATGCAGAATGCGCTAAATTTCCAAATTGTAGGGGAGGAAGGGATTACATTTCGGAAAAGGTCGGGGTGTCCCAGTCCCGAGGTTGACAGTATAAAATCGTCCAAAAAGACAGGTGCCGCAGACGCCAAGACAACATCAAGCACCGGGGCGTTTGAAATCCCAGAAATTCTCACTGGTCACATTGATCTGGTGCAGGTAAGAAATGGACAAATTCATCTACTTGATTACAAACCTAAGGCCAAAAAGGAAAATCCCATTGAGCAATTGACTTGGTATGCGCTTGCATTATCACGCCTAACGGGGCTAAGATTATATGAGTTCAAGTGCGCGTGGTTCGACGAGACGGATTATTTCGAATTCTATCCTTTACATGTTGTGAAGAAAATCCAAAGCAAGAAGAAAAGAAACGCCAGATTTAGATCGGGAATCAAAGCGGAGATTCCAGAAGAAGATGTTATTAAAATAGTTAAGCGAAAATGAATTACCCAGATTATAAGAATAGGTTCAAAAAATTTGGAGTGAAGAAACCAGTACGTTCCTTTCGCGATTTAGAGGTGTATCAAAAGACCTTAGAATGTTCTGTATTAATTGATAAAGACATACTTCCAGCACTCGAGAAAGTAAAAGATAATAGAATAGAGGAATTATCAAAAAATGCGATGGCGATACCGCTGTATATCAGTGAAGGTCACTCACTCCGTTTTGCTGATTTTGGACTGGCGCTTGGGTATATTGAAAAAGCGTTATCTGGTTGTAATCGGATGTCTGTTTACCTTGATCATATTAAAGGAACTTATGGAGACAAGGTAAAGGTTGATTTGATTGAAGATCTAATCAATCGCTATACACTCGTTCGTGGAAAAATATTTCGTCTCGAACAATCCTGGAAGAAATTCATGAATCAGGACAAAGAAAATAAGAAATAATGACTTCGCCTGAGATAGAGCCTTAGGCTCTATCTACAGAAAGGAGAGGGGGAATACATCCACCCCGTCTTTTGATTACAAAATCCACTCCTCAAAGAGGGGAATTAAACTTTGTTTTTAAAAAATTTTGTGCTAAAGTATAGGTATGAGCGAAGAATTAAAGACAATCAAAGAAAAAGCGACTCAAGTTCTTGCTAAATATCCTGTAACCTACGCGGGTGTTTTCGGCTCCTTTGCTCGTGGGGAAGAAAGTAAAGAAAGTGATGTTGATATCATGATTCGCCTTGTTCCAGAACATACTTTTTCCTTATTTGACCTTGTCGGATTACAATCTGAACTTGCCGAAAACATTGGTCGCAAAGTGGATTTGTTTACGGAAAAAGGTGTTGATAAATATATTCGTAAGTATGTAATCAGAGATTTACATCCTATTTATTCACGATGAAAATTCCCAATCAAAATCTTTACGTACTGCATATTCGTGATGCTGTGAAGCAGATAAAAGAATATACTTACGAAAAAACCTATATTGATCTTGAATCAAAACCCATGCTTCGCGATGCGGTGATAAGGCAAGTTATGATTATTGGTGAAGCAAGTAAAAATACGCCTGAAAAACTCAAGACAGAGTATGCAAATATTCCATGGAAAAAGATTTCTGGTTCGCGAGACAAAATGACTCATGATTATGCAGATATAGAACTCGATATTATATGGCATATTGTTACCAAAGATTTACCAGAACTTGAGAAAGCAATTAGTGGATATATAGAAACACACAAAGATGAGATTGCAGAATTAGAAAGAGGGGTTAATGAATAATGAATGCTAATACATCCACCCCGTCTTTTGAGTACAAAAGCCACCCCTCAAGAGGGGAATTAAACAAAAACTTGCGGGAAAAATAGTGTTTAGTATAATCTAGGTATGAATCTTACAGAATGTAATATTTGTAAAAAGAAGATAAAAGAAAAGCCAGTAAGAGCTGGCATAGATGTCTTTAGGGAAAGAGATTTTTGTTTAAAATGTGGAAAACCAGTATTAGATTTTTTAAAGAAACATAAATTTATAGACGAGGATAAAATAAAAAAATATGAATAATAAAAAAACAAAAAAAGTTACAACTGCTGATTTAGCTAAAATGATAAAGAAAGATGTAGTTGATCGTATGGCGACCAAAGATGATTTGAAAGATTTAGAAGCAAGAATGGACACAAAAATAGATACAAAAATCGAAGAGGTTAAGAGTAAAATCGAGGGAATAAATAACAGGATTGATGATTTTGTTATGACTAGAGTCAAATATGAAGATCACAATAAGCTAAAATTGCGGGTGGAAAAACTGGAATTAAAAGCAAGGTAAGTTTTTTTAATAAAAATATAGTATAATAAAACTATGAATACAAATATATTTGATCGGCTTTCGTTTTTATCATTATTTTTAGTCGTAGTCTTGTTGCCGGTTTTCTGTTTGCCTTTTACCAATATTCCGATTGAAACCGGGAAGGGGTTGCTTTTGGTATTAGGATTGGCTTTTTCCATTATTTTTTGGGTCATCGCCCGATTTATTGATGGCAAAGTAATTTTCCCAAAGTCGGCGCTCTTGGTATCCGGATTTGGGATAGTCTTGGCCACTTTGTTTTCGGCCTTGTTTTCTCCTAATTCGCAAGTGTCTTTATTTGGCACAATGTTTGATCTTAGGTCTTTTTGGTTTATTTTTGGGAGTTTCATTTTAATGCTCTTCTCTTCTCTTGTTTTTCGGACCGGGGAGCGGGCCAAACTAGTTTTGTTTGGAACAATATTATCTTCGGCTTTGGTCCTGATTTTTCAAAGCGCTCATTTGTTTATGCCCAACATTTTGTCGCTCGGAATCTTGGCTGGCAAGACTGACAATGTTTTAGGGTCTTGGAACGCCCTCGGGCTTTTTGCCGGATTTTCGGGTCTGATGTTCCTGCTGGTGATTGAATTTTTTCCAATTTCCAAAATAGAAAAACTAATACTCTCGATATTTATTTTGCTGGGAATACTATTGGCGGCGGCGGTGAATTTTTCATTGGTCTGGATCCTGCTTGGAATTTCCAGCCTGATTATTTTTGTCTACAAAGTCTCAATTACTCTGGAAAAAAAAGAAAACGGGGAAGAAAAAAGAGAAAAACATTTTCCGATAATTTCCTTTGTTGCCGTGATTATCTCCTTGTTATTCTTTATGTCCGCGGGTTTTATCGGCAACCTTATTCCAAATCGCCTGCAGATATCAAATGCCGAGGTCAGTCCTTCTTTGGGAGCGACCATGTCCATCACGAAGGGAGTACTCCTAAAGCATCCGCTGTTTGGAATTGGCCCGAACAGATTTGATGAAGCATGGGCGATGTATAAGCCCATCGCCATAAACAATACTCAATTCTGGGATGTTTCTTTCAGTTCCGGTTCCGGATTATTGCCTACTTTGACCGCCACGACCGGAATAGTCGGTATTCTCGCATGGCTCGCCTTTTTTGTTCTGTTTTTAATTATCGGCGCAAAGTCAGTATTTTACAGCATTAAAAATGGAGTAAATTGGGGAATGATGGCATTTTTTATCTTATCCCTTTATTTATTTGTTTCCTCTTTCTTTTATTCGGGAGGCGCAGTGATGTTTTTGTTGTCCTTTGCTTTTACCGGAGTGTTTATCGGTTTAATTGCCTCTAATTCAAAGGAGGAAATATCAATATCATTTTTGAATGATCATCGAAAAAGTTTCTTCTCTATACTTATTCTAATTCTGGTGGTGATTCTTTCGGTGGTTGCCGCGTTTAAGTATATAGAGCGGTTTATTTCTGTGTCCTACTTTGGAAAAGCGCTGACAGCATCAACTGTTCCAGAAGCTGAAACTGCCATCGGCAAAGCTTTGACGCTTTATAAAAATGATTTATATTTGCGAGCTTATTCGCAGATCTATCTCGTGAAATTAAATTCCATAGCAGACAAAGGTTCAGCGCTGTCTGATGCGGATAAGGTGGATTTACAGGCAAGTTTGGATCAAACGGTCAGCGGCGCGCAAATGGCAACAGCCTATAACCGGACGAATTATTTGAATTTCCAGGCGCTTGGTTCTGTCTATCAGAGTCTCGCCTTATTTGGCGTCAAAGATGTCTACAGCAAAGCGATTGAAGCATACAAAACAGCGTCAATTCTCAATCCAAACAATCCAAGGCTCAAGCTTGCCATAGCGAGCGCCTTTTTTGCGGATGGAAAAGTTCAAGAAGCGAAGGACTATGCAAATGCCGCTCTCTCTCTGAAATCGGACTATATTGATGCTTTAATTACTCTCTCTCAAATAGGGAAGAGCGAGGGCGATAATGCCGGCGCGCTTTCTTATGGAGAGAAGGCGCTTTCCATTTCTCCCACAAATACGGATTTAATAAAATATGTTGATTCTCTAAAAAACGGAACCGCTGTTCCAACTCCAACTCCAACTCCAACTCCCCAAAAGCCATAAAGAAACGGGATGGAAAAAATCCTGAGAATTTTTAGCAAAGAGTCCGTAAATATCAACCAGGCCGCGCTCCTTTTGGGGTTTTTTACTTTGCTATCTCAAATTTTAGCGCTTTTTCGCGACCGCTCGATTGCGCATTTTATCGGCCCTTCGCCTTCGCTCGACGCTTACTACGCGGCTTTTCGGGTGCCGGACCTTATCTTTATTTGTATCGCCTCGTTGGCTTCGGCGACGGTGCTCATCCCGTTTTTGGCGGCTAAAATGTCCGGCGGAAAAGTCACCGAAGAATCCAAGAAATATTTAAATGATGTTTTTACAGTTTTCTTTCTGACTATGGTGGTTGTATCTCTGACTGCTTTTTTCTTAATTCCTTTTTTGATACCCTACATCGCTCCCGGTTTTGCTCCGGCGCATCAGGCAGAATTAGTAATTCTTTCCCGCATTATGTTGCTCTCTCCGATACTGCTCGGGCTTTCGAATCTTTTCGGCGCAGTGACTCAACTTTTCCAGAGATTTTTCATCTATGCTTTGAGCCCGATTTTCTATAATCTAGGCATCATTTTTGGGGTGATATTTTTGTATCCTATTTTGGGAATTTATGGTCTGGGTCTGGGAGTGGTTCTGGGAGCCTTTATGCATTTTGCCGTACAGGCTTTAGCCTCTTCGCATTCTGGCTTTACTCCGAAATTTTCCTTATTTCCTTGGTCGGTTAATTTTCAGGAAGTAAAAAAAGTAGCCTTGATTTCGCTTCCGAGAACTCTGGGTCTTGCTTTTAATAATATTGCTCTGATTGCCATCATTGCCCTGGCTTCATTTTTGCAGAGCGGATCTATTTCGGTGTTTAATTTTGCTTTTAATCTTCAATCGGTGCCTCTCAATATTATCGGTATTTCTTACGCGGTGGCTGCTTTTCCAACTCTGGCCAAATCTATTTCTCTTGGTAAGATGGACGAATTTCGCATGCATCTCAAATCGGCGGCGCGAGCCATCGTCTTTTGGTCCCTGCCGGTAATCTTTCTTTTTATCGTGGTTCGAGCGCAGATCGTGCGTGTGATCCTGGGTTCCGGATTTTTCTCTTGGGAGAATACTCGCCTGGTGGCGGCGTGTCTCGCAGTTTTTTCGGTCTCGATTTTGGCACAGGGGATGATTACTCTTTCCTCTCGGGCTTATTACGCCAAAGGCGACACTAAACGGCCACTTTTGATCAATCTATTCTGCTCCATTTTGATCGTGATTTTGTCTTCGGTATTTATCCATCTTTTCGAAAATGTGCTGGTGGTGCGATATTTTATAGAATCCATGCTGAAGGTGAGCGACATTCCTGGCACTGAAATCCTAATGTTGCCGCTTGCTTACTCTACCGGGACTATTTTGAATTCAGTCCTGCATTGGTATTTCATCCGCAAAGACTTTATGCACGGCGAGTCCTTCATCACCAAAACTTTCTTTCAAAGCTTGGGAGCCTCATTTTTCTTGGGGCTGGTGGCTTATATCAGCTTAAATATCCTTTCGCCGATTTTCGACATAACTACCTTGCTCGGAGTATTTTTCCAAGGATTTATTTCCGGAATTTTAGGTATCGCTGTGGCTATTTTAGTGCTGTATCTTCTGAAAAATGACGAATTGAAATATCTCCTCGAGACTTTCAGGACCAAATTCTGGCGCGCCAAAGTCATCGCTCCGGACCAAGAAGGTCTCTAGACAAAGCCCAGACAGCGCCTTAGGCGCTGTCTGGGCTTTGAAATATGGGTTTTTTTTGGTAGACTAGGAAAACATGAAAGTTAATTTTTCCAGGATTTTGTACTATATATGGCCTCATGCCAAAAAGCATTGGGTGTCTTTTTCTTTGGTTCTTATTGGTTACACTGTCGGAATAGTTCTTGATCATATTCTTAAACCCTTAGTTTTTAAAGAAATTATAGATTTATTACCCTCTAATCTACCTAAAGACATTATTTTAAACCAATCATTGCAGTTATTTATTGTAATTTGCGTAATTATTATCATGCACAATATTGCATTTCGTATTGGAGACTTTGCCATTGCGAATTTTGAAAGTAAGGTAATGAAGCGTCTGTATGATTTTACGTTTGAGAGATTGCTTCAGCATTCCTATCACTTTTTTTCCAACAACTTTTCTGGAAGCATAATTGCCAAATCCAGGCGTCTGACAAGATCTTTTGAAGTTCTGGCAGACATTGTCAGTTTTCAAATATGGTTTTCCTCTGTTACTCTCACTGGTATTTTAATTATTTTATTTTTAAGAATTCCATTCTTGGCATATGTATTTCTTGGTTGGTCGATTTTCTACATTTTAATGACCTTATTATTCATAAAGAAAAAAATTCCTTATGATGCGCGAGAAGCCGCTGCTGATTCTCTGGTGACTGGGCGTTTTTCCGATGCTATTTTGAATGTCTTAAATATAAAAATATTTAGTAATGACGAAAAAGAAAAAATTAGCTTTCAATCAGTGACGAATAGCGAAGAACAAAAAAGAAGAAAAGCTTGGAATTTTGCGAATTTCCAAAATGTTGCACAATCTGCGATGATGGGTGCATTGCAGATCTTTGTGCTCTATTTTAATATTCATCTTTGGTATGACGGTAAAATTTCACTAGGTATGTTTGTTTTAGTTCAAACTTATATGTTTATTCTTTTTGATATTTTGTGGAATCTTGGCCGATCTCTAACTAAAGCCATGAAAGCAATGACAGATATGCAGGAAGTTGTCAATATTTTTGATACACCGATCGATATTATGGATCCTAAAAATAGAGAAGCATTAAAAATACGTGAAGGGCAGATTGTTTTTAAAAATGTTTCTTTTTCATATACCGGCGGAAATCCTGTTTTAAAGAATTTTAATTTAAATATTGCTTCAGGTGAGCGAGTGGGTCTGGTCGGTTCTTCTGGTGCGGGAAAATCCACGATCACTAAATTACTTCTTCGTTTTGCGGATACGGTCGAAGGAAGTATTTTGATTGACGGGCAAGATATAAAAAATATAACTCAAAATGAATTACGATCTGTAATTTCATATGTGCCTCAGGAGTCAATTTTATTTCACAGAACAATTAGAGAAAATATTTCATATAGTAAACCTAATGCAACCGATGAAGAAATAATTGCAGTTGCCAAGAAAGCTCATGCCGATGAATTTGTTTCTAAACTGCCTCATGGCTATGATACTTTGGTAGGCGAACGCGGAGTTAAACTTTCCGGTGGGGAACGACAAAGAATAGCCATCGCCCGGGCGATGCTCAAAGATTCTCCAATCCTGGTGCTAGATGAAGCCACCAGTTCGCTAGACAGCATCAGCGAATCTTATATTCAGGAAGCCTTTGGCGAATTAATGAAAGGCAAAACCACTATAGTTATAGCTCACCGGCTTTCGACGATTCAAAAAATGGATCGAATTATAGTTCTCGACCGAGGACAAATATTAGAAGAAGGTACTCACCAAGAATTATTAAAAAAAGACGGTCTTTATGCTGACTTGTGGAACCATCAGACTGGAGGATTTTTGCAGTAGCATAATTATATGAAATTAAAAAACATCAGAAATTTTTCAATCATTGCGCATATAGACCACGGCAAGAGCACTTTGGCAGATCGGATGCTGGAGATCACCCACACCGTGCCGGAGAGGCTGATGCGCGACCAAGTACTCGACTCTATGGAGCTCGAACGTGAGCGGGGAATTACTATCAAGATGCAGCCAGTGCGGATGGAATACACCACCTACCTCACCCCAAACCTCTCTCCTGAAAGGCGAGGGGGCTCCTTCTCTCACCAGGAGAAGGCGGGGGATGAGGTTTATATTCTTAATCTAATCGACACCCCAGGCCATGTGGACTTCTCATATGAGGTTTCTCGAGCTTTAAAGGCCGTAGAAGGCTCTATTTTGCTAGTTGATTCAACTCAAGGAGTCCAGGCGCAAACGCTTACTACGCTCGCTATGGCTCGCTTGCCCCGCCCTAGCAATGGGCGGGGTGAAGAGGCCCCAGTTTCTGTGATTATTCCAGTGATTTCCAAGATTGATTCGCCCCTAGCTCGAGTGTCCGAAGTCAAAGAGGAAATCGTGAAGCTTTTGAATTGTGATCCGAATGAAATTCTGCAAGTGTCCGGTCGGACGGGCGAGGGAGTCGAAAATCTTTTACAAGAAGTCATCAAGCGTGTCCCTTCACCCACTTCCATATTCGAGGGAGACAAAGAAAACACTTTGCGTTCCCTAGTTTTCGATTTCAAATATTCCAATCATCGAGGCGTCATAGTTTTTGTGCGAATTTTAGACGGTTCAGTCAGAAAGGGCGACAGTCTGATTTTTGCGGTTTCCGGAGAGAAGTTTACCGCGCTCGAGGTCGGCACTTTTTCGCCTGAGGAGACGGCTCGCGAATCTCTTTCTTCTGGGGAAATTGGTTATATCGTCACTGGCATCAAAAAGCCGGGTATTGCCTCGGTCGGAGATACCATTACAAAATCAGCGAATCCGATGCCGGCGCTCCCGGGCTATATGACGCCCTTGCCGGTAGTCTGGGCCAGCGTTTTTCCGGAAGATGCGGATGATTTTACGCTCCTTAAAATGGCGCTTGGTAAACTGAAACTTTCCGACTCGTCTTTTTCCTTTGAAGAAGAGTCTTCTGGGTCTTTGGGGCGGGGATTCCGTTGTGGTTTTCTCGGGATGCTACATTTAGAGATCATAACCGAGCGGCTAAAAAGAGAATTTAATTTGAATTTAGTTATTACCACGCCTTCGGTCATTTATGAAGTGGAATATAAAGGCCCCGCCGGAGGCGGGGTAAACAAGCGAGAGAAAGTATATTCGCCGTATTTTTTTCCGGATGACGGCAACATTCAGACAGTTTTCGAACCATGGGTCAATGCTAAAATCATCACCCCGGCGGAATATCTGGGCAACATTATGCAAATCTTGTTCGATCACGAAGCGGAGGTCGGGGTGACCGAAAACTTCGGTGACAATCGATCCTCATTATCCGTGCAGATGCCGCTGCGGGAGCTGATGCGCAATTTTTTCGATGAGCTCAAAAGCGCTTCTTCTGGCTATGGATCGATCTCTTATGAAATAGAGGGCGTTCGGGAGGCTGAAGTCACTCGGCTCGATATCCTGGTAGCCGATGAAATAGTGCCAGCTTTTTCCAAAGTCATTTCCAAAAAAAGAGTGCAAGAGGAAGCGGAACAGTCCGTAATAAAGCTAGAAAGCCTTTTGCCGCGTCAGATGTTCACTTTAAAAATCCAAGGCAAGGCTCTCGGACGCATCATCTCCTCGCGGACGCTCTCCGGTATGAAGAAGGATGTCACGGCGCATATGTATGGAGGCGACATCACTCGCAAAATGAAACTGCGCGAGAAGCAGAAGAAAGGCAAAAAGAAAATGAAAGAACGCAGCCGAGTAAACATCCCGCAGGATGTTTTCCTCAAAATGATGCGCAACGGGGAATAGATTCTCTATTTTATCTGAAAAATCGGAGAATACAGCAAAATCATGCTGATGATGATGAAAATACTGACAATCGCCCAGACTACTTGTATTCTCTTTTGATGTTTCTTATTGAAAAGCATATACTTATACTACCATAGAATGAAAAATTTTCAAAGAAAAATAAATTGGAGAAATATTATGCATTCAAAGCCAGTTTTGGCGTTTTTAGGCATTTTATTGCTGGTTTTTGCTTGGAGCGTGCTAGGTCTCTTACGCAAGATGATTTTAACTGTGGAAAACAAAAAAATAGCCGAAAGTAAATTAATTCAGCTGGAACAGGAAAAAGTCCAACTGTCATCCGATATTGATAAATTAAGCACCGAAAAGGGAAAGGAAGAAACCATTCGCGAGAAGTTTCCGGTGGCCAAAGAAGGCGAAGGGGTGGTCATTATCGTGGATGATAAATCCACCACCGAAGCTCCGCCTAAGCCCTCCGGCGGATTCTTTTCCTTTTTTACGAATTGGTTTAAATAATATGCTACAATAAAGATATGAAAATTGTATTTTTTGGAGTGGAAAAAGCGGATCAGGAGGTTTTTCAAAAGTCTTTGAAAGGCGCCGAGGTTTCTTTTTTTGACGAAAAGTTGGATGAAAATAATGCCGATAAATTCAAAAACGCCGAGGCGGTTTGCATTTTCGTAGATTCCACTATAAATAAAAAAGTTATCGATAGTTTACCCAATCTGAAATTCATCGCCACGCGCTCTACTGGTTTCAACCACATCGATTGCGAGTATGCCAAAGGGAAGGGAATCCAGGTTTCCACCGTGCCGGCTTATGGCTCGCACACTGTGGCCGAATTCACTTTCGGCTTGATTTTAAATCTCTCTAGAAATATTATCAAGGCTAACAATTACCTTCGGCAATCTTCAGATTTCAATTTTTTCGCCGGGATGGAAGGTTTTGATCTTTCGGGCAAAACTTTGGGGGTAATCGGCACTGGGAAAATCGGGAAAAATGTGATTAAAATTGCTCAAGGTTTTGGAATGAATGTTATTGCCTACGATTTATTTCCGGATCGGGCTTTTGAGGCCGAAAATAATTTTCAATATAAAAGCTTGCCGGAAGTTATCAGCCAGTCTGATATCATCACTCTCCATACTCCTTATACCAAAGAAAATCACCATCTTATCAATAAAGAAAATATTGCCTTGATGAAAAAGGGAGTGTATTTCATCAATACCGCCAGGGGCGAGCTGGTGGAGACCGATGCCCTGATTTGGGGCCTGAAGGAGAAGATTATCGCGGGGGCGGGGCTCGATGTTTTAGAGGGCGAGAAAGAACTGAAAGAAGAAGTTGAGATTTTATCTTCCTACTCGCACTCAATGCGGATGGAAGACTACAAGATGCTATTGGAGGACCGGGTCTTAATCGATATGCCGAATGTGATCATCACCCCGCATATTGCTTTTTACACCCGCAAAGCCGTGGCCGAGATTCTAAAAATAACAGTGGAGAATGTACAAGGATATCTCAAAGGTTCTCCGGTCAATCTGGTGAAATAGGATGACAAATAGAATGAACAGTGTGATTAAAAATTTTGATGAACTGGCAACCAATAACAATCGCAGGCTAGCTTTAACCATCGCTGAAGCGGGGCTGAATTCGATCAATACCGAAGCGGTGATTTCAAACTCTGTCAAACTGCAAGGCAATATTTTAAACATTTCAGGGAAAAATTTAGATTTATCGAAATTCGATAAAATAAAAGTTGTCGGTTTCGGTAAAGCCTCTTCTGAGGCCGCTCTAGCCTTAGAGGAAATTTTGGGTTCTAAAATACACGAGGGCGCGGTTGTCGGACTATCTAAGGCAGTTTGCAAAAATGTTGAAACTTTTGTCGGTACGCATCCCAAACCAAGTCAGGCTAATGTCGTGGCCGGGGAGAGAATTTATGAAATAATCAAGGATTCCAAAAAGAATGATCTCATCATTGTGTTGGTTTCCGGCGGCGGATCGGCGCTTTTGTGTTATTCTCGAAGCGAATGCGAACAAAATGTGACGCTTTATGATGAATTTTTAAAAGGGGGTGGCACGATCAAAGAGATCAACACCATTCGCAAACATTTATCTATTCTAAAAGGTGGCGGTTTGGCTAAGATTGCCTATCCGGCAACCGTTGTTAGTCTTATTTTTTCCGACATACCCGGCGATAATTTTAGAGATGTGGCTTCCGGTCCCACTTATAAAGATGAAAGCACAGTGGCGGATGCTGAAAAGATCATCCACAAATATAATTTAGGCAAATTTGATTTACTGAAAACTTCCAAAGAAGACAAATATTTTGAAAAAGTTCATAATTTTGTTTTGGTTTCCAATGAAACAGCGATCCAAGCGATGATGAAAAAGTCTCTTAAACTTGGATTAAAAGCAAAAGTTGTTTCTACTGAAATGTATGATGAGATCGACGACGCTCTGCGGAGAATTTTTGAAGCTAAAGCCTTGGACACTGTCGTCTTAGCGGCCGGCGAACCGAAAGTAAAGGTTGGAAAAAACGCAGGCAAGGGGGGAAGAAATCTTCACATGGGGCTTGCAACAATCAAAAATAAACTTATAGATAAAGATTCCGTTTTTATATCGTTGGCCAGCGATGGTATGGACAATAGTGATATGGCTGGAGCGATCGTGGATAAAAATACCATAAAAAAAGCAGAAAAATTAAACTTGAATGCTGATGATTATACAAGTCGTTTTGATTCTTATAATTTTTTTCAAAAAACAGGCGATCTGATTCAAACCGGGCAGACCGGCGCCAATGTTTCGGATTTGATGATACTACTGACTAAAAAAGAATAGTTGCTATTTCTTTCTATTTATTGTATAAATCATTCAGAAGTTCTTGTTGCAATCACGCGACTATGTTCTTCTTACGAAAGGAAAAATATATGCGAAGTTTCGGTCCTCTTGGTTTTTCACCCACAACTCCTCCCGGCAGGTTTAGATTGTGGCTCAAGATACTATCAGCCATCATGATCGTGGTTTTGTCGTATCTTTTGCCGATCATTTTAATTTTGGCTCATCGTGCGAGTTTGGAAGGGCTGATTGTATTTCTGACCACACTTGTCGGTCTATCATTCGTGTTTATTTTTGCTCTTGCCATTGTGATTGTGACGGCAAAAAGCTATCACAGTGTCGAGATTCTGACCCATGAGGCTGAAGTAATGTGGTCAGACATGAAAAGATGGAACGGCGTTTCAGTCATCTGGCGGTTTGTGAAGTGGGTGTGGAATAAGTTGTGCACTTTTTGCTGTGAGCTCTTGGCCGGTCTTTCGGGAGGGGACTAGCCAATAAATCGATCAAACCCTAAGAAAGGAGGTGATGAAAATCCCTGACTCGCTTAGGGTTTTTCATTTACCACAATAACCACGGTCGTGGCTATTATGGTAACAGCAGAAATTACCTAATTCTACTCTTTACCGATTGCTTCCGAGATATTTTTGTAGCCGTCGGCTTGGAGAAGTTTGACAAGTCCGGAATTTATTTTGCCGACTACTTGCGGGCCTTCGAAGATCATTCCGGTGATCAGCTGGATGAGCGAAGCGCCAGCTTTGATTTTTTTATACGCGTCTTCGGCGTTAAACACTCCGCCGACGCCGATAATGATGAATCTTCGTTCATTCTTTTGGGTCTTTTTATAAACATACCTAATCAGTTCGTTAGAAAGATCATCTACCACTTTGCCAGAGAGTCCGCCTTTTTTGGGAACATTTTTATCTAGGATGTTTTTATTGTCGCGATTTTTGGTCAAATTTGTGCAGATAAATCCATCAATTTTCCATTTTTCCGCTACCTCGATGATTTCGTCTATTTCTTTCTGGCTTAAGTCCGGAGATAATTTTAGAAAAATTGGCTTATTTTTAGGAACAGACATAATCTTTTGTAATAGAGCATTCAGTCTAGTTTGATCATTGAATGGCTGGCCACCAAAAGTGTTTGGACAGCTAATGTTGACAGTTATATAATCGCCGATATTTGCGAAGGTTTGATAAGCTTTGAAATAATCCGCAATCGCTTTTTCGGTGTCCACTGTTTCCAGGCAATTAGTTTTGGCAATGTTGATGCCGACTGGAATGCGAAATTTTTCACCTTTTAATTTTTTAGCGATAGCTTCACAGCCGTCATTCAGCAAGCCGTAATAAACCGCTAAAGATTTGGATTTTTTTAGCCGCCACAATCGCGGTCGGGAATTGCCTGCGCAGGCCTCGCCGGTGATGGAGCCGACTTCCATAAAGCCGAAGCCGACCGAGGGAATGATTTGTATCAGTTCGGCATTCTTGTCAAAACCGGCCGACAGACCGATTGGATTTTTAAAATCTATGCCGAGAATTTTTTGATTCAAAGCCGGATTTAAATAGTTCCATAAAGCTCCAGCTATTTTTCGGCTGAGAGAGTATTTACCCAAAAACCGTCCAATAGCACTTATATTGTTATGAACGTCTTCCGGATCAAATCTGAACAAAATAGGCTTTATAATCGATTTATATATTAGCGCGCCCATATATTTCGTATAGTAGCAAAAATATGTTAAAATTAGAAGCAGTATGTCCGATGTCACAAAATTTCTAATTACTAAAATTAATGCAGAAGAAATAAAGGATTCAAGGGGTAATCCAACTCTAAAAATTACAGTTTGGGCTGATGTTCTCTCCGGTAGCTTTTCGGTGCCTTCTGGGGCTAGTACTGGCGTTCATGAGGCGCATGAATTAAGAGACCCCAACGGTAAAGATATAAAAAATGCCATGCAAAAGGTTAACTCTGTCATTGCTCCTGTTTTGGTCGGCCAAAATGTTTTAAATCAAAAAGAAATAGATCGGATTATGATTGAAATGGATGGCACTCCAAATAAAGACAACCTCGGAGGTAATTCGATGGTGGGTGTCAGCATTGCTTGCGCCAAAATGGCCGCCAAGGCGATGGGTCAGGAAGTGTATCAATACTTGCGAACACTGGCGGAAATAAAATCTTCGCGCAAGACACCCTATCTTTTTATGAATTTAATTGAAGGCGGGAAACATACAGATAATGGATTGGCGTTTCAGGAATATCATATTGTGCCTGAAACCAGTGATGTTAAAGAAGCGGTTGATATTGGAATTAAGGTACAAAACACCCTCAAAGAAATCATCATCAAAGATTTAGGCGAGAAATCTATTATTTTAGGCGATGAAGGAGGCTTCGCGCCAAAGACAAAAGATATCCGAAAACCGCTTATTTATCTAACCGAAGCCATTCAACAGAATAATTTACAAGACAAAGTCCATTTGGCTCTGGATGTGGCGGCTTCATCTTTTTATAAAGATGGCAATTATCAAATAGCCGGCGAAAATGTCTCCAAAGAAGAATTAATGAAACTGTATGAATCCTTAATTTCCGAATTTAATTTATTTTCGATTGAAGATCCGTTTAGTGAGGAAGATTTTGAAGATTTCAGAAAATTAAAAAATAACCATAAGAACTTGATTGTTGTTGGCGATGATTTAACCGTTACTAATAAATTAAGATTGAAAGAAGCAATTGAAGCGAGAAGTATAAATGCGATGATAATCAAGCCAAACCAGATTGGTACATTGTCGGAAACGCTAGAAACTATGCAATTGGCGAGAGAAAATGACATTGAGCTTATCGTCAGCCATCGCAGTGGAGAAACTGAGGATGATTTTATCGCCGATCTGGCTTTTAGCTTCGGCTGTTTTGGCTTGAAGGCTGGTTCTTTTCAAAAAGCCGAAAGAATGATAAAATATAAGAGGCTTATCCAAATACAAGAATGATCGAAGAAAAAACTAAGAATTTTATAAAATGGTACAGCGAGGTGGGAATTGATGATATTGGAAGTGTCGGTGGAAAAAATGCCGCTTTGGGGGAGATGTATTCTAATCTTGTGCCACTTAGTGTAAATATACCGGATGGATTTGCTCTTACAGCTGATGCGTATCGTCATTTTTTCAAGGATACAGGGTTAGATGAAAAAATAAAAGGAATTTTGAATGATTTAAATACTAAAAATCTTCGTAATTTACAAGTTCGTGGTAAAAAAGTTCGAGAAGCAATCTTGAAAGAAAGTCTTCCGCAAGATCTAAAGGATGTTATTGCTAAATCATATGAAGAATTGGGTAAAAAATACGGAGAGAATCTTGCTGTTGCTGTGCGTTCTTCTGCTACGGCCGAGGATCTTCCGGGGGCTTCTTTTGCCGGCCAACAAGAAACTTACCTAAATGTTCAAGGTATTGAAAATGTTCTTATGGCAACAAAGAAATGCATTGCCTCGCTTTTTACTGATCGAGCTATATCGTACCGCACTGATAAAGGATTTTCTCATTTTGACGTTGCACTTTCGGTAGGGATACAATGCATGGTACGTTCTGATCTTTCTTCTTCTGGGGTGGCATTTACTATCGATACCGAAACAGGATTTGATAAAGTTATTTTGATAAATGGTATCTATGGTTTAGGAGAATTCATAGTGCAAGGAAAAGTTGTTCCTGACGAATTCATAATTTTTAAACCAACACTCGAGAATGGTAGTAAAAGTCCTATTATTACAAAAAATCTAGGAAATAAAAACATCAAGCTTGTTTATGGGAAAGATGGCACAAAGGAGGAAAAAGTTTCAATAGGAGAGCAACAGAAATTTTGTCTTACAGAAGTAGAAGTGTTAAAGTTGGCAAAGTGGTGTTTGCAAATAGAAAAATATTTTTCAAAAAGACATAATCATTATCAACCAATGGATATTGAATGGGCAAAAGATGGAAAAACAGGTGAACTTTTTATTGTTCAAGCTCGTCCTGAGACTGTCGCTTCTGCTATAGATAAAAATGTATTAAAAGAATATCAATTAAAAAATACTAGCAAAATACGTGTGAAAGGTATTGCGGTTGGGTTAAAAATTGGTGCTGGCAAAGTTCGTGTTTTAAGCAATGCAAAAAATATTAACGCATTTAAAAAAGGGGAAGTGTTGGTGACCGAAATCACGGATCCGGATTGGGAGCCGATTATGAAGATTGCCAGCGCTATTGTGACAGATGAAGGTGGACGTACATCTCATGCTGCCATTGTGTCTCGTGAGTTAGGTATTCCTTGTGTTGTAGGTTCTGGAAATGCAACAAAAGTTCTTAAAAACGGCGAAAATGTGACCGTAAATTGTTCTTCAGGGAATGTCGGGACTGTTTATGAAGGAATTTTGCCGTTTAAAATAGTGGAACATTATTTAGATAAAATTCCTAAGATAAATACAAAAATAATGGTGAATATCGGCTCTCCAGATGAGGCATTCAAGAATCATAATCTTCCCGCAGAAGGAGTTGGGCTTGGTAGATTGGAATTTATTATTGCTGAACATATTGGTGTTCACCCAAATGTTTTGATTGATTATAATAAACTAAAAGCAGGCAAGAAAACTCTCGAATTACGAAAAATACTCAAAAAAATTGACGATTTGACACCTCTTTATAAAGATAAGACACAATTTTACGTGGACAATCTTGCTTTAGGTATTGCGAAAATTGCTGCCACTTTTTATCCAAAAGAGGTTGTTATTCGTTTTTCTGATTTTAAAACGAATGAATATCGTACTTTACTTGGTGGAGATATGTATGAACCGCATGAAGAAAATCCCATGATCGGATGGCGTGGCGCGTCCCGTTATTATGATCCGAAGTTTAAAATGGCTTTCGGACTGGAATGTATGGCAATGAAGCGGGTGCGTGAGGATATGGGTTTTACTAATGTGGTTCCGATGATTCCATTTTGCCGGACGCCCGAAGAGGGAAGAGAGGTGGTAAAAGTGATGACCAAGCATGGGCTCGATCGCGCAGTTGATAAACAACTTAAAATTTTTGTAATGTGCGAGATTCCTTCGAATATTATTCTAGCGGATGAATTTCTGGAGATTTTTGATGGTATGTCGATTGGTTCCAACGATCTGACTCAGCTTACTTTAGGGCTCGATCGCGACTCTGGAATCGTCACTCATATTGCTAATGAAAATAACCCTGCCGTTAAAAAATTGATAGCCCAAATTATCCATAAATGCAGAGAAAAGGGTAAAGATATCGGTATTTGCGGGCAAGCTCCGTCAGACTATCCAGAATTTGCGCAGTTTCTTGTTAGGGAGGGGATAGATACTATGTCGCTTAATCCCGATACGGTTATAAAAATTATTATGGCGCTCGGGGAAAAAGAAAAAAAATTGATTAAAAAAGCGGTCGTAGTTTAGTGGTAGAACTGGTGCTTCCCAAGCATCGGGCGCGAGTTCGATTCTCGCCGGCCGCACCAGAGTATGCTATACTAGCAGTATGAAAAACGTAACAATTTATTCAACCCCGACCTGTCATTTTTGCCACATGGCCAAAGAATTTTTTAAGGAAAAAAAAGTGGCTTATACCGAATATAACGTGGCTACTGATATGACCAAAAGAAAAGAAATGATAGAAAAATCAGGCCAGATGGGTGTGCCAGTAATAATCATTGGCGAGGAGCTGATTGTCGGTTTCAATAAGTCAAAAATTGTCCAATTATTGGGGCTATAGTCTATGGTGTGTCCTCGGCCAGAATCGAACTGACAATTTCTTCTTAGGACGAAGAAGTTATATCCATTTAACTACGAGGACTATATCTATAATCTAACATATATGTCCCATGTTGGGAATTGGATTTTTTTATATATTTTTGCTAGTATTTACCTATGTCGCCTGAAGAAAGAGAGCTTTTGAATAAGGCTGTCAGTCTTGCCGAAGAGAATAATAAAATGTTGCATTCGATGAAGCGTTCGCAACGCTGGTCCAGCATTGCTCGGGCGATATACTGGATATTTATCATCGGGTCGGCAGTCGGCGCCTTCTACCTGTTGCAACCATATATCGATCAATTGAAAGATGCGTATGATGGGGTGAGTGATACGATAAATAATTTCCGAGGATCAACTCAATAGTTTTTAGTAAAAATTTGCCTGGGTAGCTCAGTAGTAGAGCTCTCCCCTGAAGAGGGATAGGTCGGCAGTGCGATTCTGCCCCCAGGCACCCCGAAGTTTCTTAGATAGATTTTACTTTGACGCTATTTTTCTTTTCTTTGTCTACTTTTTGCAGGCGGACGGTCAGCAGGCCGTGTTTTTCGGTGGCTTCGACTTCTTCGGGTTCGACTTCGGCCGGCAGAGAGATGGTACGGGAGAATTTGCCCCAGTAAAGTTCTTTGGTAAAATAGTCTCCTTCATCAATATTGCGATGTTCTTCACGGACTCCGGAGATAGTGGCCATATCGCGAGCGATGGATAACTCCAAGTCTTCCGGTTTTACCCCGGCCACGAAAGTCTGGATGATAATCTCAGTGCCAGTCTGATACACATCTACTGCCAATTCAGCTTCTTCATTTTCCTCTTCAATCCAATTATTAGCTTGTTTTTTATCGCGACCGCTCTTGCTCGAGGTCATGGCGTTCTTCCTTGGATCTTCGTATTCTTCTTCCTCGACATTGATGCCCCCCGTCAATCTCTCCCAAAAACTTCTTTTTCTATTTTCCATAGCTTTAATTTATTCTTCGTACTTTTTCAAAAAGTAACATTAAGATAATAGTGACGACCCATAAGAAACCGAATACTTTTAATATTTCTAAAAAATCATTGCCATTAACCTCTATTATAAAAAAATTAAAGACACTATGCAAGGTGATAGCCAATCCGAGCCCCACTATCAAGTATAATTTTTTCTTTAATTGTCCCATATGCATTGAAATGCCTATAGCGCTGCCTAGGATTCCGCTTGCAACTGTGTGTAGTAGGGTAGCCCCCAAAAATCTAAGCTGATGATTGGTCAGCAAGCTGACGGTGGCGTCGCCCAAGGAAAGCGGCTTAATCAAGAATAAAGTGTTTTCAAGGGCGGCAAAGCCTAAAGCCGCAGTGATGAGGTAAATAGGCCAATCGATAGGCTCATCGGCATAATTTGTCCTAAAAAGCACAATCAAGACGGCTAGATATTTGATTATTTCTTCCGAACTAGCCAATAAAATAAGTTCCCAATTATTCGAATCCACTTGCGCTTGAATGAATCTTTGAATCGGCAGAACGAAATAGACGGCTACCATGCCAAGGATGAATACTAAGGCCAAAACTGCTTTAGGTTCCGGTTTCTTTTCTTCTTCCTTGAGCCAAAACCATAACCACAAAAGAGAGGGGATAATTCCCACCCCAAACGCTAAAATCAAGATTTTCGGATCATCTGTTAGCATGGCCACTTGGAAACCATTAATAAACCTTTCTTGTCGGGTACCATCGACCAGATTTCTTCGGTCACAAAAGGCATAAAAGGATGTAAAAGTTTTAAGGAATTTTTTAAGATATAAATAAGTGAAGATTGAATTTCTTTATTTTTTTTACTTTCCTCCATTATCTCATCTGCAAATCTATGCCAGATGTAATGATAAATTTTTTCTGAGGCAAGGTGAAAGCGGTAATTTTCCATATCTTTAGTCATATCTTTGACAATATCATCAAATTCTTTTCTTAAATCATTTTGCGGGTCAGGGGAGGCATCACTGGAATTATTCAATACAAATCGAGCGATATTCCATAATTTGTTTGCGAATTTTCCGTAACCTCTTATGTTGTTTTCATTAAGTTTAAGATCGGTGCCCGGAGTGTTGCCCACAATCATCGCCATACGCAGTGCGTCGTTCCCGTATTTTTTTATTATATCGAGTGGATCAACAGCTTTATCACCGAGCGACTTAGACATTTTCTTGCCGTCGGCGGTGCGTACCATTCCGTGCAAATACACATTTTTAAATGGTATTTCACCGAGCAAGTATTGAGACATCAGAATCATGCGAGCAATCCAAAAGAAAAGAATATCGTGGCCGGTTTCAAGCACAGTGGTCGGATGATAATTTTTCAAATCCTCCGTTTTATTTGGCCAGCCGAGAGTGGAAAAAGTCCAAAGTCCGGAGGAGAACCAGGTGTCTAAAGTATCTTCATCTTGGGTCCAACCTTCGCCTGGATTTTCTCCAACCTCTATTTTGTCTCCTTTATAAAAAACAGGAATTCGATGCCCGTACCAGATCTGCCGAGAAATACACCAATCGCGTAGATTTTCGATCCAATTAAAATAAACTTTTTCAAAATGACTGGGGATGATTTTTATTTTTCCTTCGCGCACTGGCTCAAGCATCAACTCTTTTAGAGATTTGTTGCCTCGAGAAGGAATTTTTTTATTTACATCCACGAACCATTGCAGCATAATTTGTGGTTCTATAATTCCGCCGGTTCTTTCGGCGGTGGCAATTTTATTTACATAATTTTTATCCACAGAGACAAGCAAGCCTTTGGTTTTCAATTTCTCCACTATTTTTTCTCTAGCCTCGGTGATTTTCATGCCGGTAAATTCTCCCGCAATCGGCAACAATTTCCCATATTTATCAATAATTTGCTCCTTATCCAATTTGTGTCTTTCGGCAATTTCAAAATCAATTGCTGTATGCCAAGGGGTGATAGTCATTACTCCTGTTCCAAATTCCATATCAATCGCTTCATCTTTTACAACCGTAGCCTCAATCGGACCATTGATCCATTCCAATTTTATTTTTTGACCTTCAGTATATTTTTCGTAGCGCTTATCTTTTGGGTGCATTACCACATATTTATCACCGAATTTGGTTTCCGGCCTAGTGGTCCCAATTTCAAAAGGCCCGTATTTAAAAGTATAAAATTTAGTTTTCTTTTCTTCATAGACTAATTCATCGTCTGAAATAACCGTTTGTCCTTTTGGATCCCAATTCACAATTCTGTTTCCTCGATAAATGAGTCCGTCCTCATACATTTTTTTGAAAGCAGTTTTGACGGCAGTATTGCGAGTCTCGTCTAAAGTAAAAGCTTCCCGAGACCAATCAAGCGACGCTCCGAGTTTTTTGCATTGGTTGACTATAGTGTCGTGAGATTCTTTGGCAAATTCTTCTACACGTTCTAAAAATTTCTCTCGGCCCAGATCATTTTTGCGCAAACCTTCTTTTTCAATCAGTTTTTCCACCTTGGACTGAGTGGCGATGGCGGCATGGTCGGTGCCTGGGAGCCAAAGCGTGTTTTTTCCTTGCATTCGCGCGTGGCGAATCATTATGTCCTGGATTACCAGCGTCAGCGCATGTCCGGTGTGCAAATTGCCGGTGACATTCGGCGGAGGAAGAACTATCGAAAAATATTTTCCATAATTTGAATTTTCTTTAGGGTTATCCACCCAAGGTGGATGCGACTCGGGCGCAAAAAAACCGCTATCTTCCCATAGCTTATAGATTCGATCTTCTGTTTCTTTCGGATTATAAGGCTTGAGCAGCTTTCCATCCATACTTAAATAATATCATACTAGAGCCTTAAGTTGCCAGTTGCTTTGATGTTGCTTAATTTCGGGACTTTCTTTTTGTTTTTGATGTAATTTAAGTATCCGGCGATACCGATCATCAGAGAATTGTCTCCGGCAAGTTCCTTGGTAGGGAATAGAAGTTTGATCTTTTTTCCGACGATGGCAGACATTTTACTTTTCAAGTGTTTATTTGCCGCCACTCCTCCAGCCACGATCAAAGTCTGGATTTTATATTTTTCGACGGCTTTTTTTGTTTTATAAACCAAGCACTCAATCGCGGCATTCTCAAATTCCAGAGCTATTTGCGCTTTCTTTTCTTTCGTTAGTGGTTCTATCTTTTGAATCAAATACAAAACAGCGGTTTTTAATCCGGAAAAAGAAAAATTGAAATCTTTGCTGTGCAACATCGGGCGGGGGAGGGAGATTGGAAATAAATTTTGTTTTGTTTTTATTCTTAGTTCTTCAGCTAGCTTGGAAATCTGCGGACCGCCGGGGTAGGGCAGGTCTAGCATTCTGGCGACTTTGTCGAAAGCTTCACCGACTGCGTCATCCAAAGTTTGTCCGATTATTTCATATTGCATCCATTTTTTTGATAAGACAAGCTGGGTGTGGCCGCCGGAAACTAAGAGAGATAGTATCGGGATTTTTATTTTTGGTATTTTAAATTTTCCCTGGTGATCATTTTTGTCTTTTCCGAAAACCGAGACCATGTGTCCCTCCATGTGATTGACGGGTATCAACGGCACATTCCATTTTTTCGCCAAATTTTGCGCAAAAGAGATACCTTCCCAGAGGCACATCTCGAGTCCTGGACCGTAAGTCACAGCAATGGCATCTACAGGTTTATCTTTTTTATCTAATTTGGCTTGTTTCAAACTCGCCTCTAGGATTATCGGCAAATTTTTAGCATGCTCTCGTTTGGCCAGCACTGGATAAACTCCGCCGTAGGGGATGTGAATATTTATCTGGGAATTTGAATTATTCGCAAGTACTTTGAATGAAGCATTAGTAGCGCCTCCTTTTACCTCAAATATGCTTATGGCTGTATCGTCGCAAGATGTTTCAATGCTTAAAAGTTTCATGTGCGCGTTGAGGGGATTGAACCCCCGGCCTACTTTACGTCAAAAAGTCGCTCTACCACTGAGCTAAACGCGCTTGTCCTTATTTATAGCATTTCTGAATGATTTTTCAAATACTAATAACATAGTAATGTTCGATATTCCGGAGACCAAAAAAGCTGAAAGGGAATGGCTACGCTGGCACTTAAAAAAGTTCAATTACTCGATGATTCAAAAAAGTGTATGGGTTGGACCATCTCCTTTACCTAAAGAATTTTTAGATTATATACAATTCATAAAGATAAAAGATGGTTTTAAAACTTTCAAACTGGCAAAAAGTTATGACTTTTAAAAATAATCCACCAAATACTTAATTTTCTGCTATCGCTGAGTTTTAAGTATTTGAAATATTTAAAACGCTACTATTACATTTTTGCTTGGATTCTTTCAAGCGCTAGGATGAAAGCGCCCATGCGGAGCGAGGTTTTGGATTCTTTTGATTTTTCCAGCGTTTTTTTAGCTGAATTCTCTATCATTGATTTAAGTTTTTTGAAAATCTCTTCTTCCGCCCAATGTTCTCCTTTTAAATTCTGCTCCCACTCAAAATATGAGACAGTCACCCCGCCTGAATTTGCCAATATATCCGGTATTACAATAATGCCATTTTCGTTCAATATTTCATCCGCTTCGAGAGTTATGGGGCCGTTGGCAAGTTCTAAAATGGCCTTAGCTTTGATATTTTTTGCGTTTACCTCTGTTATGACATTTTCAAAAGCGGCAGGTATTAATAAGTCGCAGGGGAGTTCAAGTAATTCTTCGTTAGTGATATTCTTTGTCTGTAAGTCTGCTTTGGAAAAATCTTTCAAATTGCCAGTTTTTTTCTTGTGAGTTTCAACTTTTACTAAATCTAGACCGTCTGGATTAAATATAGCGCCTTGCGAGTCAGAAACGGCAATCACGCTATGCCCATTTTCTGCAAAAATATGCGCAGCATTTGCGCCGACATTTCCAAAACCCTGAATCACTATTTTGCAAGGTTCATAAAATCCCAATTCTTTCCAAAAAGTTTCAAAAACATAAAATCCTCCGAGACCCGTGGCTTGTCCTCGGCCTTCGGATCCTCCTTTGTCTATCGGCTTGCCGGTGAATGTCGCTCCAGATTTATCGCCAGTTATTTTTTCGTACTCATCCGCCATCCAGGCCATTATTTCCGGCGTAGTGTTTACATCTGGCGCTGGTACGTCTTTATAAGGTCCCAAAATGTCAGCCAAGCCTTGAACCCATCCGCGGGAGAGCCTTTCCAGTTCTCCTTTAGACAAATCTTTCGGCTCGACGGTGATTCCGCCCTTGCCTCCACCCATGGGGATATCTGCTACTGCACATTTGAGCGTCATCCAGAAGGCTAAAGCTTTCACTTCATTTATTTCAGTCTGAGAATGAAATCTAATTCCTCCTTTGTAAGGTCCGAAGGCATTGTTGTACTGTACTCTATAACCTTCAAATGTTTTTGTAGATCCATCGTCCATTTTGACCGAGATAGAGATTCTAATATCGTGGTTTGGCACCCTAAGGCGAGCAATGAATTTAGCATCAAAATTTTTTATTTTTGTAGCTTTATCTAGCTGGGCCATGGCGTTTTGAAAAGAATTGCTCATAATTTATTTTTAAGCTATTTTTTCTAATATTTCCAATTCTTCTTTAGAATTCGGCTGCAGGGCTTCGATAATATTGGCGACTGGGATCGCTTCGATTTTTTTATTCTGATCACAAGCCAGCTTCACCAGATCGGTCAGATAATATTCCGCCTGGGCATTTTCATTTTTTATTTTATTAATATTACTCCAAAGCCACTCTGCGTCAAAAGCATACAACGCCGGATTTAGTTCTTGTATTTTTCTCTCAGCTTCGTTCGCATCTTTGAATTCGACAATTTTACTTACTGATCCGTCCGTTCGGCGGACTATTCTTCCAAAATCCGTATACATTCTGGTTCGCCAATCTTCAAAATCGCTGACCACGACCGTCCCAAGGGTTATGCTCGGATTTTTTGCAAGATGTGTGGAAATGATGCGTTCCAGTGTTTTTGAAGATAACATCGGCTGGTCGGCCGAAATTACCAATACTATTTTATGTTCTCCGTTGATAGCATCCTTAGCTGACATTACTGCATGTCCCGTGCCCAGCTGTTCTTTTTGCTCTGCGTAGATATGTCCATCACCTAAAGCTTCCTGAACCTGTTCCTTTTTATGGCCGACGACGATAATCGGCTTGATTTTAGGATCTAGTTGCTTAATGGTATCTAAAATGTGCTGGATAAAGGGCTTGCCTTTAAACATGGCCAAGGCCTTTGGGGCGTCGGACTTCATTCGCTTTCCGTGTCCCGCCGCCAAAATGACAATTTTAATTTTTTCTGATTCCATGTTCAAAGATTATACACTAAATTTTCTTTAAAACCATTGGAATCTTTTTGAAATCCTCTATCAAAACTTGGCGCATTGAGCTGTCATATAGCGCCGCCGCCGGATGATATAAGGGGAAGAAATACTTGGTCGCCATACCTTTGAAAGTTTTAATCAGCAATTTGCCATGAGCTTTGGATATTTGCAAATCCGGAAAGAAATTATTCATGGCGTGGCGACCGAGGAAGATGATAAGCTTCGGAGAGATTATTTTTAATTCTTCTAGGAGCCACTCTCGGCATTCGGATTTTTCTTCAGGCAGGGGATCGCGATTGTTCGGCGGTCGGTATTTGACGATGTTAGTTATGTAAATGTCTTCTCTTTTTAAATTTATTACTGCTAGCATTTCGTCCAAGAATTTCCCGGCGGCGCCAACAAACGGCCTTCCGAGCTCGTCCTCTTTCTTGCCCGGCGCTTCGCCGATAAAAACAATCTCCGCATCCGGACTGCCGGCCCCCGGCACCGCCTGGGTTGCGGTCTTTTTGAGCTCGCACTGGCATTCTTGCATCCATTTTTTATGAAGCTTTTCGAGCTCCTCTTTTTTGCTCATCTTCAGATTATAGTGAATTAAATAGAAAAGGGAAAGCGCCAGGGGATTGAATCCACAGCTGGCGCTTCGTGATGCTCGTTTTCATGGCCAGAATGGCCAAACTTTGAAGTGATAAGCCACGAGCAGGCTTACCACAAATGCTCCGAACCCCACCAAGTATGAAACGAGGTTGGACGGCTCGGATGTCCTCGCTGACCCCAGGAGGATGATCGGCACCACTCGGCCGATGTCCTCATCAGCTGGAGGAAAACGTACCTCCAGCCTTACAACTTCTTCTGTCTTCATATTCCCTAAAAGTATAGCATATTATAACCATATTGTCAAGCAAAATTGTAGGTTTTTCATTAAAAAAATAGCATTTATACACATATAAATATTGACAAAAAATAAGTAAGGAGTAATCTTTTAAATGTATGGTTCCTCAAATCTTCGGTAATCCCGGCGCCGAAGTGTTTCTGAAGGCAAACGTAGCCTCCAGAGATACGTACATAAATGACTGGGTAGTTGTCAAACAAACACAACTATGGAAAGCAAGAAAGTGGCTACAACAGCCACAAACGGGGCTGGTGCAATGCCAGCAGCAGGTTCAGGTGCAAACTCAAGGACATCAGGGTCTGGGCCAGCACGGAGGATGCAATTGGATTCGCCACCTTCATCGGCGGTGCGTCTGATTCTCAGGAGTCAGAACCACAGGAAGGTGAATGATTCGAGTTGGGGTTGGGGACTCAGGGAACAGCCCCCAACAATGTAGAGTAAAAACGAATTTGGTTTAGTGGCCGTGTGCAACAAAGCACTCGGCCACGACTATTTCTACTGGGCAATGATTATCTCTGACCCTTCACTGTTTTGCTCGGCATACCTAGGAGACCTTTATAGAATGTTATGAATACCCTGCCTCTGGATTTTAATACTCCATATTCCGGATCAGTAATCGAACAGTCGTAAGAGACCTCCTCGGTATATCCAAACGGCACTTTGGTGATCGAATTTTTATCGACCGTCATAGCGCAAAGGTCTTCATTTTCGGCCTGCATTTCCGCAACTCGGGCGTCCACTATTTGCATAGCATCTTCCGCCTTCAGCCACGGGCACCAAGCCAGAATCACAATCCCTAAAATTATTAAATATTTTGTCATGAGTTTATATTAGCACGTTATTTTTTTATTTTGCAATTATTTATAAAAATGTTATTATATTTCTCTGTAGGTTTGTTTAGGCCCTATCGTCTAACGGTTAGGACAACGGGTTTTCAATCCGTTAATCGCAGTTCGATTCTGCGTAGGGTCACCCTTGACAAAAATACGGAGATGTGGCTGAGTGGTTGAAGGCACCAGTTTCGAAAACTGGCATCGGGGCGACTCGATCGTGAGTTCAAATCTCACCATCTCCGCCTTCACTTTATACAATCAAGAATTTTTTGATAACCACGGAAAGCAGAATAAGTCCCGAAGCCGTGCCGAGGGCGATGGGTAGATTTTGCGGAATGCTACTAGATGCTGGCAGGGCCTCGGCGGCTGTGGCGACCAGTGTCTCCGGAATTATTTCTGGTGTTTCTGCGATCTCTTTTTTTGTTTCTTTTTTTGCTAAAACAACTTTAAATTTCGGTGGGGTTATGACAGCTACATTTATCGGCAATGGTGTTGCTGGGATAATAGATACAGGCTCTGTCAGCGCTGGTGCTGAAGAATTATTTCCTCTATTTTCACTTCCGGGTTTTGAAACTGAATTCATAATTTCACTCCATGGTTTTTCCGATGTAGCGGCGACGGCGTAACTCGTAGCCCAGATGCGATTTGTTTCCGTCTCGTCGAGAGGTAAAACAGCTCCATCTGTCACTTGTTCACCTGCTAGGTAATCTATCCCGTTTTTGCCATTTTTACTCCAGGACGCGTCTAGAGCGGACTCGGCTTGAATGACCCAGCTGGTAGAAAACACATTGCCCCAGCCGCCATCATTATTCTGTTTGCCTTCGATATAATCTGCCGCTTCCGCCAGAGCTTCTGAAACACTCGATACAGAATCGAATGGTTCCAAGGCTTGGATTGCGGCGGCGGTCATATCGACGCTATTATCCCAAGATCCATTGGATACCTGGGCTGATAATATAAATGATATTATTTTAGAAATTATCTCATCACTTTTTTTATAACCCACTTGTGGAAGTACGATTAGCCCGAAAATATCATCGTTGTCGAGATGAACATCGCCCAACTGGGTGCCGTCGAAACTTTCGATGATAGCTTCAATATAATTTTCTTCGTGAAAAGAATATGGGTTCTGGCCGAGCGCGAGTAGGGCCATAGCGCGTCTCTCGTTGTCGGTGAGCAGGGAACTCAAATCATTGTGGAAACTAAGATAAGATAGAAGCGAACTTTTGGAACTGTCGTTTACATTCGCAGAGCCGAAGGCGACGGCCGCCCAGTCTGTATATAAATCAGCGTCACCAAATGATCCATTTTCATCTTGCATACTTTTTAAATAATTAACTGCTTTTTCAATATCGAAAGAGGGCGGGGTAGTGCCTCCATTATCACCTCCACCGGAAGCTCTATTTACATTTACCGTTCTTATAACCTCTATTGCAATATTTCCTGCTGTATCTCTAGCATTATAATAAATCGTGTAGGCGCCGATGGTGGCTGTATCAACCGAACCGCTAATTATGACAGAGACAGAAATATCTATATCATCCGTCGCCGTGGCTCCAAGCTCGGTGTAAGTGTCTCCGACATTTAAATTAATTGTATTTGAACCAGTTAGTAATATTATGGGGGGAGTAGTATCTAAGGGTGAAGCGAGTTCCGTGATGTGGAATATAATTTTCGCACTCTCAGTTTCTGCTATCCAGTCAGTGAGGACTAACGACAATACATCTCCTTCTGAAATCGGCAGACAGCCAATGCCGCAATCCGCAAATTCGCCGTTTCGCCACAATCCCCAAAATTCTGTATTGCCTGGTTCTATGCCATTGATACTTTGTACATAAAGTCCTAAGTTTGGATCGTTTATCAATTTCAAATCACTTATAAAACCCTGCTCCAGAGCCTCGGCAAGTACGCAGATGCCGAGAAATTCACTCGGGGAGTCATCCTTTGGAAAAATATGAGTTTCTGCGTTTGTATCTTTTACAACGCAGCCATTTTTCAATATTATATCTTTCTCAATTAGTAAAGGTGTATCTTCTGCGAAAACTAAACTTGTAAAAAAGCTAATAAAAATAAAATTTAGTAAAATAATTCCAATATATAATTTTCTTTGTTTTTTAAACATATATAAATCTACAAACTAAAGAATAATAAAAGTGACCCAGCAAGCATGGCCGGCCGGGTCATCTTTCGTAATTTTGTTCAACTGCGGCGCAGCCACTTGACCTCATCGCCTTGTTTCAGGGTAAAGAGCGAACTGCCAACATCAACATTGTCGTCGATTCTTTGGCCGTTTAGTTCAAAAACCCATTCGCCAGCAGATCCATTTATTTCAGTAATAAACTGCCCTCCAAGGTCAGATTTATATACTGATTCGAATTTAAAGGACGGTCTGGAAACCTTCAGTTTTTCCATCGCCATGAAGAGGGTTTGTCCCGACTGCACTTGAAAGAACAAATTGTTGGGGACTTGGATGACTGCATCCGTGAGGAGTTTCAGTCTAAACTTGGCTGAAATGTTGTTCATGTTTGGCAGATCCCATTTCAGCCGACCCTGGCCGATAATAACTGGACTCTCTATTACGATGGTCCAAGTTTTACCACCATCGGTTGATATTTGCAGTTCCCAACCGGAATCCGTCGGATTGATTGTTGCCACGATTCGGATAATCCCAGTGCTTGTTAATCCGATAGCCAAACGAGCTGCTGGAAGGGCGCTTGCCCAACTACTTCCTAAGATTAGACCCAACACCGACAGAAACTCTCTCAGGGTTTGATTTTTAAAGAACATTTTTTACCTTACCTTTCTTTTGTTTGTTTTTGTTGTTGACTGTTGTTATTTTTTCTTAGCTATTCTAATTTCCACTCGATGATGTCGCCACCCACGAGTGTATAGGACGAGACGCCGACTGTCGCCTCTTTCCCATTAATGTAATAAAGCAGACTTTTTCTACCGCTTGCGTGCAGGGTGCCGATATCCGTCACAAAAAATCCAAGGCCAGGGTAGTTTTTACCGGCAAATTCTATTTGACCAGAATTTTTAGCCTGAATCAGGGCGTCATAAAAAGTGGTGTTAGGGGAGAATAACAAACGCAGAGTTGCTTCGCCAGTCAAAACAGTGGCCGATTCGGTTTTCGGAGATTCTATATAAGTCACTTGGCGGTTTAACCGCCAAGTTATAGAAAATACAGTAACTACACTCAAAAATACTGAAATAATAACAAGGCTTATATATATTTTTTTTTGATTTTCTGACATGAATAAAAAAATTCTGCTTGCGAGCAGAATTTTTTGGACTCTCAAAAAAGAGGGTTCTCCTGCTCGGAAGCTCTGTTAAATGAAGACCGGACTAATCACAAAATGATATTACCGTTGCGGCACAGTAGAGGAATCTAACCTCATTTCCACCATATAACAGTGTTAGAATTATATTCTCTTTAAAAAAGTGCGCAAGTGTTTGAAAAGTGGATAACTAAGGTGTTATAATAAGAGCGATCGATTATTATTATTTAATTTATTATAAAAATATGGATGAAGTACAAAAAGCAAAGTTAATGGCAAATTGCAATTGTGGATCAGGAAAAATGTACGGGGCGTGCTGTGGAATGATGGAAAAGTGTTTTTGTGGATCTGGAAAGCCAGTCGGTCAATGCTGTATGGCAGATCCAAAAGGGCATGGAGTGGAGGATATGAATAAGAAATAGTTTTATGTTTTATTTTGTGTGCAAGTAAAGATAAATATCTTCCAAAGCACGAACAGCATCGCCGGCGGCGATGTTGTTTTGGTGATACAGGACATTGGTGCAATCTCCAGCCGCCCAGATGCCGGGGATAGAGGTTTTTTGGTTCCAGGCGTCAATTTTTACCCTGCCTATCTCATCCAGAGGAACTAAATCTTTTACGAAATCAGTGTTTGGTATCTGGCCGATTTCTACGAAAATACCTGAAACCTTTAATGTAGTTTTTTCGCCGGAAGCCTTATCTTTATAAACTATTCCGTCTACAAATTTTTCTCCCTGGATTTCTAAAATATTCACATTTTTAATTGCTTTCATTTTCGGATTTTTCAGAACTTTTTCCACGGTGATTTCGTCGGCGCGAAAAGAATCACTGCGATGGAGAAGCGTTACCGATTTGCAATAGGCGAGCAATTGCGCGGCGGACTCAAAGCCAGCATTGCCGCCACCGATCACGACGACGTCCATGCCTTCAAAAAGCGGTCCGTCGCAAGAGGCGCAGTAGGTGAGACCTTTATGTTCCAGCCGGTCGGCATTTTTCGCTTCCAATTTTCGCCGTCTCGAACCGGAAGTGATGAGCACGGTTTTAGTTAAAAATTCTTGACCGGATTCGGTTTTGACGGAAAAGACAGCGCCTAAAGCGCTTGAGAGCGCTTTAGGCGCTGTTAGTGAAACAACTTTTTCTCCTTCTTTTACTTCTAAGGTTTGTCCGACTCCTGTATTTCCGAGCACATGTTTTTTAAAATTCTCCGCTAGCTCATTGCCGGAGAGAGAGTTAGTTCCTATCCAGTTATAAATTTTTTCAGAAACAACCGATTGTCCGCCCCATTCGGCGGTAATAAAAAGCGTCTGCAGGCGTTTACGCGAAGCATAAACCGCTGCCGCCGCGCCAGCCGGTCCACCGCCGATAATTATCAAATCGTAAGTCATATGAATTAGGTTCTAGGTACTAGCTTCTAGTAGCTAGAGCTAGTGTAAGAACACTGAAGATTATAGCAGAAAATTCTACTAGAACCTAAAAACTAGAAACTAGCACCTAATCTTATTTCTTTCTTCGGAGAAACGCTGGAATAGCGCTCCAGTCATCGGTGTCATCATCGATAATGATATCATCATTTTTTTTGTTGTCTCCTTTCTTGTTATCCATTTTTTTGATGAAATCGTTACTGCTCACGTTGCTCATCGGATTGCCGGTATTTGCGCTTTTGATACTATTGATGCTGTTATTTATTTCTTTTTTAGCCATGGCCACATTTTCATCTTTAAGCAGGGTTTGGCCAGCTTTACCACCGATATCTGACCCGCTAAAAAGACTTTTGCGAGGAGTATCAGCTGGGAAGTTGGTAGCAATCACGGTGACTTTTATTTCGCCTTTTTTTAATTTCTCATCGCGAATCGTGCCGAAGATTACTTTAGCATCTTTGTCAATTGACTCGGTAATTATTTTTGCCGCTTCTTGGATTTCATGGATCGTCAAGTCGTCACCGCCAGAAATCGCAAAGAGAACGCCCTTAGCGCCGTGGATGGAAACTTCTAGGAGGGGAGAGTTGATAGCCGCGAGCGCCGCCTTTTCAGCGCGCTTTTCACCAGAGGCAACGCCGATACCCATCAAAGCTGAACCAGCGTCTCTCATGACGGCTTTGATATCGGCAAAGTCAACGTTGATGATACCTGGAGTCGTAATCAGGTCAGAAATGCCTTCAACAGCTTGAAGCAGAACATTGTCGGCGCTGGCGAAAGCATCCTTAAAATTAGTATTTTTATCTGATAACTGAAGAAGTTTGTCATTTGGAATTACGATAATCGCATCCACTTCCTTCGACAATTCCTCGATTCCTTTTTCCGCAATTTTCATTCGGTGATTACCTTCAAAGAAAAAAGGCTTGGTAGTAACGGCAACGGTCAAGATGCCTTGCTCTTTAGCCGCTCGAGCGACGATCGGCGCGGCTCCAGTGCCAGTGCCTCCGCCCATGCCACAGGCGATGAAAATCATGTCGGCTCCTTTGATGACGTCTTGAATCTCTGATTTGGTTTCTTCAGCGGCTTTCTTGCCAACTTCCGGATCCATTCCGGCGCCGAGGCCTTTCGTCAAGTTCTTTCCAATGTGAATTTTTTTATCAGCCAGAGAATGATGCAAGTCTTGAGTGTCGGTATTCATGCAAATGAAAGAAACTCCCTTGATCTTGGAATTGATCATGTGATTAATGGCGTTTTTACCAGAACCTCCGATTCCGATGACCATGATGCGAGCGAAACTTTGTATTTCTTGGTTTATTTTTGGCATAAATTGTTTATTAGCTTATATAAAAGTATACTAGCACCAAAGTAAAAAAAAGCAAACCCACTTGGAGGCAAGGCCTCCAAGTGGCAGTTATGATTAATTTTTAGAATAGTTTATAATTCAGCTTTATGAAACCACTTCTTGTGCTGAAAGATAAAGACATCTTTCCTAATGCAATACCGAAAGAAGATATAATTTATAAATTTCGCCTTGCAGTCAAAATCATTGTTGTTGATCCGGGTGGAAAGGTTGCTTTAGTGGGTACTAAATACAGATTATTACCTGGTGGTGGGGTTGAAGAAGGGGAAAAAATAATAGAAGCAGTAAAACGAGAATGTCGCGAAGAGGTGGGTTGTAATATTGAAATTGATAAAGAAATTGCTTTTACAGAAGAATATCGAGCACAGATTGCAAGACATCAACAAACACACTTTTTTCTTACACATTTAGTTGGGAACAAAGGCGTTCCAGAAACAACTCAAGAGAACGAGCAGGGAATAGAAGTTGACTGGTATAAATTAGATGATGCTATTGTTTTGCTAGAGAAAGAGGTTGTGGAAATACCACATGAAAGTTATAACGCATGTTTTAATGCCAGAACTCATTTTGCGGTTTTGAAAGAATTAAAAAATTTAGGAATAACTTATAACTTGGAGGCAAGGCTGACCGGTACCCCAAATTTAGGACACATTTTCAACTAAGATTAGCGGTATAATAGTCGAATATATCAATAATTTTAATTGAGCATATGTCTAACAAAATACATAAGGTTCCTCAAGATTTGAAAAAT